>VTLG01004679.1_pt1 | contig 15603 bp, 12 predicted proteins | sample 4694571 | NCBI WGS metagenome assembly VTLG01 (sample SAMN12604809, study PRJNA352737) | marine metagenome | biome: ENVO:00000447; feature: ENVO:00000209|ENVO:00000569|ENVO:01000036; material: ENVO:00002151; isolation source: viral sequences binned using virsorter ...
ACTTTTTTACTTGTCTTGAAGAGGCAGCTAATGAATATTCTTCACAAGTAAATCAATATAGAGCGAAAGAAAATCTATTATCAATTCAAGGTTCTGCATTAGGGACTGACTTGAAAGATACAGAAATAGCACCTAACTTAAGTAGTGTTGTAAGTATAGCAAAAGATTATGGAACAGAAGCGTTAAGTGGTGGAAGGGTCACAGTGTACACAGGTTCTTTTGAAATGGTATCAGGACAACAAATATATGATTTAAGTGACTCAAGTGTTGTAAATTTAGAAAGTGGTTCAGTTGATGATGGAGTAGTACTTAGAAGAGTATTCCATACACAACCACCAGCAATTATAAGGTATTTTGACCCATTTATTGGAACAGGTTTAGGTTCTCAACAAATGTTAGAAACTTTTGGTTGGGGTAATTATTCTCCTGGTGTGTCATTTATGATGCAACCTATGTTTGATGACTTACTAAGATTACAAGCAATTGAATTCAATGATTACATTAGAAAGTCTTCTTATGGATTTCATATTGATGGAAAACGAATTAAATTATATCCGTTCCCATTAGGAAGAGATGATGGTAAAAAAGTTTATTTCCATTACACATTAGAAAGTGAAAGTAAATCACCAATCGCAAACTCAAATGTTGTGAGTGATTTATCAAATGCACCATTTGGAAGATTAACATATACTAATATTAATAGTGCAGGTAAACAATGGATTGCTAGATATGCATTAGCATTAGCAAAAGAAATGTTAGGCGCAATTAGAGCTAAGTTTAGTTCTATTCCTATACCAGGTGCAGATGTAACTCTTGATGGAGCAGATTTAAGAAATGAGGCATCTGCTGAAAAAGAAACTTTACTTACAGAATTAAAAGAGATGTTAGAATCAACTTCTCGTAAATCACTAATGGAAGCGCGAAAAGAGGAATCTGAATTTTTAGAGGAAACTTTAAATAGAGTTCCAAGACCAATTTTTATAGGATAACCAATGGCATTGTTCGGTGGACAACGAGATATGGATTTGTTTAATAAGTTAAACAAAGAACTAATCAATGATATCATTGACACACAAGTCTATTACTATATGGTAGCTACTACTGAAACAGATGTAAACTTATATGGTGAAGGAAAAGATAAAGTATTTCACAATCCAATAAAAGTACCCGCATTGGTAGAAAGAAACCAAGCAGGACAAATATCTGATGAGTTTGGTCAATCATATCAGCGTGAAGTTCAATTCAAATTTTTAAGAGATTCATTAGTATCTATTGACTTAGTACCTGAAGTAGGTGACATTATACAATGGAACAATGAATATCATTTAATTGACGCATCATATTCATATCAATACTTTGCAGGTAAAAATCCTCAATATTGGGATGGTGGTGATACTCAAGGTTTAAATGTATCTATTATATGTGATACTCATGTAACAAGACAATCAAGTATTAAATTAGTAGAAACAAGATTTGGTAATTCAAATCAAAACGATAATGAAGTACCAATAGGATTATAAGATGGCTATAAAATATAGAAATACAGATAAAAGAAAACCTCAGATTATACAGACACAATCTTCTACATCTGTTGACCCTAAGTTAAACAAGGCAAAACAAATAAGAAGAGATAAAGACAATGTAAAAAATGTTAGTGTTGGTATTTATGATGTTGATTCTGCATTTAAAACATTTTTAGAAAAAGATGTAAAACCAACTGTTGAGGATGATGGAAGATATTTTCCTGTACCTGTAATGTATGCTTCACCTGAAAAATGGGCAAGTGCACAACGAGATGGTTTTATGAAAGACGATAACGGAATGATACTTACACCCGTTATAGTTTTTAAAAGAGACAATCTTTCAATCAATACAGAACTATCAAAATTAAAAGTAGCACAAAATGAAGACGCACACCAATTTTTTGAAAGAAAATATACAAATGTAAATAAATACGACCAATTTTCAATATTGACAGGTGAAAACCCAAAAAGAGAGTTTATGTCAGTTGAAAGGCCAGATTATGTTGATTTACAATATGAAGTAATAGTTTGGTGTGATTACATGGAACAAGTTAATAAAGTCGTAGAACAAATCGTATTCTTTCAAGGTAGGTCATTTGGTGAAAGATACAAATTTGTAATAAAAGGTGATTCTTATAGTTTTGAAACGATTGCAGAGATGGGTCAAGATAGAATAACAAAGGCTACAATTTCACTAATCGCAAAAGCATATATAGTACCTGAATTTGTAGGATTAAATAACAACACAAAAAGAACAATATCAGTAGGTAAAGCAGTATTTACAGAAGATAAATCACTCTCAGGATTAAAAAATGTCAAAAAGAGTGGTAATCAATAATTTTTACATATTTATATTAGTAGTAATTAAAATTTAAAGTTATGGCAGAAAAAGTATTAAAAAGTTTTTCGGAAGAAGAAAAAAAGAAAATTACCGAAATTCAAAGTAAAGTTTTATCAATCACCTCAAGATTAGGTGAGATACAATTGGCTTATTTATCATTTGAAGAGTCAATGAAATCACTTCAAGAAGAAAGACAAGGATTGATAGGAAGTTACAAAGAATTAGTAACCGAAGAAAATGAGTTAGCTAAAGAGTTGAGAGAAAAATATGGCGATGGAACATACGATGTTCAAACCAACACTTTCACACCTAACAAATAAGTATTCGTTTTGGAAATTTTTGGAGTATTTATATAAAGGTAAACCCAAAGATTTAATTTAGGAGAAAATAATGGCAGAAAGAATTGTTAGTCCAGGTGTATTCACAAGAGAGAAAGACCTTTCATTTTTACCTCAAGGTATTGGTGAAATCGGAGCTGCACTAATAGGACAAAGTATTAAAGGACCTGCATTCGTACCAACCAAAGTAGAGTCCTTTCAAGAATTTACGCAAGTATTCGGTGGATTGACAGAAGATTCATATTTACCATATACTGCACAATCATATTTAGAAGACGCAGGAACTGCGACTATCGTAAGAGTATTAGGACAGAGTGGTTATTCTGTTGAACCTTTAGTATTGAAAATTGGTACTAAAGTAGCAGCAGTAATTCACCCTACTACCAAAGTACCATTCGGTGGAGTAGCAAACTCAACAGGTTCATTTGACAAATCAGTAGTCACTAACCTAAGTGGTTCGGCAAACTCACCAACAACAGAGGTATCAGCTTCAAACTTTGCACTTTACTTAAGTGCTTCAGGTGCAATTACAGGATTATCAGAATCAGCAGTACTTGCAATACCAACCGCATCATTGAATCCAACTGCAACAAACTATATTGGAAAAACATTTGGTTCATCTCCTAAAAATGATGGGGAATTTGGTTTCCTTTATCTAAACTTTAATACTTATCAGTCGGCTTCTTTCGCAAGTGACGCCGGAGTTGATGTAACAATAGATACATTTAGAACAACTGATTATACTAAAGCATACGCTGAAGCTTCGACACCATTTATTATATCACAAGATATTGCAGGTTCAAGTAAAAATCTATTTAAGTTCCATACATTGTCACATGGTACATCGACAAACTATGAATTTAAAATAGGTATTAGAGATATTAAACCAGCTAGTGAAGTTCCAGGTTCAGAATATGGAACATTCTCTGTGATAGTAAGAAGAGTAGACACTTCTAAAATACCTAATTCAATTTTTGGTCAAACTGTACAAGATAGTGACACAAGACCTAATATAGTAGAAGAGTTCCAAGGTCTTAACTTAGACCCTAACTCACCAAACTACATTAAGAGAAGAATTGGTGATAAGTTTATTACAGTAGACGCTAATGGTAAAGTTACTTCAAATGGTGACTATCCAAACGCATCTGTAAATATTAGAGTTGAAATGAATACTGATGTAGATAATGGAGCAATTGACTCAAGTCTTGTACCATTTGGATTTGCAGCAGTAACATCACCACTACATAGTGGACACAATTTACCAGCTCCAACATACGAACTAACTCAGTCAATATCAAATGAGTTTAACAAAAGAAAATTCTTAGGTTATTCTTATGACTTTACAAATACAGATAACTTAAATTACTTAAATCCAACACCAGATTCAAATTCAGAAACTGTTGGTTCTAAGTTCTTACTAAGTAATTGTATTTCAAATGGAGCGGCTATTGCACTAAATGATGGTATTATAGATAATAAAAAATTCAATGTACCATTCCAAGGTGGATTCGATGGATTCGCACCAAACAGAACAGTACTTACAGGACAAAACATTGTTGCAGGTAATATGCAAGGATTCGATTTATCATCAGCAACGGCAGGTGGTACAATTGCATTTAGAAAAGCTATTAACGCAGTATCAAATCCTGATGAGTATGACATGAACTTGTTAGTAATACCTGGTGTTATCAATAGATTACACTCATCAGTAACTACTTTCGCAAAAGATATGGTAGAAGATAGACAAGACGCATTCTATATAATGGACGCAGGTGCTTATTCAGACTCTATCGCAACAGTAGTTAACTCACTAAGTTCATATGACTCAAACTATGTTGGTACTTATCATCCATGGGTTAAAATCCTTGATACAGATAAAAATAAACCAGTTTGGGTAACACCAAGTGTTGTATTACCAGGTGTTATCGCATTTAATGACGCAGTTGCAGAACCATGGTTCGCACCAGCAGGTCTTAATAGAGGTGGTTTATCAAATGTAATCGAAGTTAAATCAAGATTGACTCACGATGAAAGAGATACATTATATGAAAATAGAATTAACCCAATCGCTACATTCCCTGGACAAGGTGCAACAGTATTTGGTCAAAAAACATTACAAGCTAGACCATCCGCACTTGACAGAATTAATGTAAGAAGATTATTAATCGCATTGAAGAAGTTCATCGCATCATCTTCAAGGTATTTATTGTTCGAAAATAATACGGCAGCAACAAGAAACAGATTCTTAAGTATAGTTAACCCTTATTTAGAATCAGTACAACAAAGACAAGGTCTTTTCGCATTCCGAGTTATTATGGACGAATCAAATAATACACCAGATATTATAGATAGAAACATCTTAAAAGGAGAAATCTTTATTCAACCAGCGAAAACTGCAGAGTTTATAGTACTTGATTTCAATGTACTTCCAACAGGCGCAGCGTTCCCTGAATAAAAAATTAGATAAAGACTATTTATTAGAAAGAGAAATAGGAGAATTAAATGGCACAATTATTAGACCCAAATGAAATAATGTTCACCAACTTTGAACCTAAAATGTCAAATAGGTTCATCATGTACATCGAAGGAATCCCTGCATACTTGGTGAAAACATCAGCCAGACCAGAAATTCAAAATGGTAAAGTTACCATTGACCATATAAATGTTAGAAGATATGTAAAAGGTCGTTCTGAGTGGCAAGATTTAGCAATCACTTTATACGACCCAGTAGTCCCTTCAGCTGCACAAGCAACAATGGAGTGGGTAAGACTACACCACGAATCTGTAACAGGTAGAGATGGATACTCTGATTTCTATAAAAAAGACATCACATTTAACAGTTTGGGTCCTGTTGGTGATAAAGTAGAAGAGTGGACACTTAAAGGTGCATATATTCAATCTGCAAACTTTTCAGACATGGATTACGCAGGTGAAGACTTAGCAACAGTAGAAATTACACTTACTTACGATTACGCAATACTACAATTTTAATATTTGGATTGTAAATAGAAATTACAAAATGATTAACCCACCCCAAAAGGTGGGTTTTTTATGCTTTTTTAAAATATTGCGTTAATAATAGTCCAGTTACATATATATTATAGTACAGTACAACAATAAGATATAAAACGAGTTTTATTATGGCAAAAGAAAAATTAGAAGACGAGTACCCAGTTTCCGATAAGGACATGGTACAACAAGCTATCAAACAACACGAAGAAAAAGAAGTTCGTGACTATAAATTTCCTACGGAAGTTATAGATTTACCCTCAAAAGGTCTTATATATTCAAAAGACAACCCACTTTCAAGTGGTAAGGTTGAAATGAAGTATATGACTGCAAAAGAGGAAGACATCCTAACTACACAATCATATATTAAGGACGGAACAGTCTTAGATAGACTATTTCAATCACTAATCATCGGTAATGGTGAAGGTGAACCTATAAAGTATGTAGATTTGGTTACAGGTGATAAGAACGCAATCATGATTGCAGCAAGAGTTCTTGGATATGGTAAAGACTACAAAGTAGAAGTAGAAGACCCATTTAGTCCAGGTACAAAGCAGACCGAAACAATCGACCTTACTCAGTTTGGAAATAAAGATTATGATGGTTCAAATCAAGTAGAACCTAATAAAAATGAATTTGAGTTTACATTACCAAATTCTAAAAGAAAAATTACCTTTATGGCGATGACTGAATCGAAAGAAAGAAAAGTTAAACATCAAGTAGAGGCTCAAAAGAAGGCAAATCGAAAATTAAAAGATATGACTTCAAGAGAACTAACTACAAGGATGAAAAATATGATTCTTTCAGTAGATGGTTCTGACGAACAAAAAGACATCAATCATTTCGTGGACAATGAATTATTCGCAGTAGATTCAAAGGCACTCAGAGCGTATATCAACGAAAGTGTTCCCGATATTGATTTAACATTTGAATTTGTATCTGAGGAGACCGGGGAAGAGAGAGAAATGCAACTGCCTATGGATGTCGGGTTTTTTTGGCCTTCCGAATGATTATAGAAAGCATTTACACGCTCAAATTTTTGACCTCATCTATCATGGAAATGGTGGATTCACACATTCCGATGTATATAACTTCCCAGTTTGGGCAAGAAACTTTTATGTTCAAAAAATAATTGACTTCAAAACTGAAGAAAAGAAAGAACATGACAAGGAAATGAGAAAAATGAAGGCAAAAATGCCTCGTGTCAAGAAGTAATATAGAAACCCGACATAATTGTTGGGTTTTTACATATTTATAGAATATAAACTAAGGGATTACTATATGAAAACTATAAAAGCCAGTAAACTACGAGAGGTCCTTTCCTCAAAAGGAGTAAACGAAGGATTCATAGATAGACTACTAAGTAGACTGAAAATAGCAACTACCGACCAAAAAATGAAATCGGTTGAAAGAAAATTAGACGCTCTCCAAAAAGATAAGTCATTTCAGGCATTAGCAAAAAAACATGGTTTTGAACCACTTACATAATTAGTATTTAACGGGGCACTATTTTGGCAACTAAAGACGAACTAAATTACGCAGAAAGATTACGAAAAGAATCTGAACAACGAGTAAAAATACTCGAGATGGAAGAGAAGATTCAACGAAATCTTGCCAAACAACTTCAAGACAATATGAAGTCTGAAGATTCAAGGACTCGTAAAACTGCTAGAAGAGTTGAAGAAATTACTAAGGGTCTATCACTTGAAGAACAACTTCTAGCGGTTTCAAAAGAAAAAGAAGAGCTGGAAAAAAGGGTTGCAAAAACAGGTGACCAAACTGCTAAAATCTATTTAAAATTGTTTGAAGCGTATGAAACAAATTTAGGAGTTTCAAAAGAGACAAGAGATTTAGCACAAGAACAATACGACTTACAGAAAAAACAATCAGACGAACTTAAAGAAGCGTTAGGATATTCATCAGAACTTGCAGACTTGTTTATGGTAGGTGGTGTAATGGCTCTTGGTGCAAAAGCATTTACAGAAGGTATTGAAGCAGCAAAAGGAGCATTTACTGAAACATATGATACTGCATTAGATTTATATAAAACAATGGGTCTAACTGCAGGTGAAGCGGCAGGATTGGCAGGAAGTATTTCAGGAGCTTCAATGTTCTCACTAACAGTAAGTGCACAAGATGCGGCATCAGCTGCAACGGCAATGAGTGACGCATTTGGAACAACTCAACATATCAATTCAGAAACATTAAAAGATGTAGCAGAGTTAACTAATCTATTAGGTGATGGTGCAGGTGCAGTAAAACTTCAAGAAATATTTGAACAAGCAGGTGTTGACGCAAGTGACATGACATCTGAAATAAAAGATATCGCAAGTGGTGTTGGTGTCAACGCAGCTGCAGTTCTAAAAGATATGGCAAGTCAACAAAATCAAATGTTGGGATTGTCAAAAGAAGAAATCAAAGTAATGGCACAAAAATCAGCTGAACTCGTTAAACAAGGTTTATCAATGGATAAACTTAGAGGAATATCTGATAGTATGTTAGATATAGAAGGTAATATCGCAGCTCAGATGAAAGCAAGAGCATTTGGGTTAGGTGAAATGTTACCTGACCAACAAGCTATGACTGCCGCCGCTATGGAACTTCAATATGGTGACGCACAAAAGGGTGCAGAAATGATGGCCGCAGCTCTTAAAGAAAGTGGTATTACTGCGGCAGAGTTTGGTTCAATGGGACTCAAACAACAACAGATATATGCTGACGCAATTGGAATGTCTGCAGATGAGTTAGGTACTATGTTACAGACTCAAGAAAAGAATGCAGAACTTACTGCAAGGTTTGGTGAAAATGGTGCAAAAGCATTTGGATTTGTTAAGGGGGCAGCTGCCAGTCTTGGTACAGGTCTAATAGAAGTTGGTAAACAATTGGCTAGTATGATTATACAAATTGGTATAATGAACAAAATAGGTGGTAAAAGCTTTTTCGCAGGAATGGGTGGTAAAACTAAAGCTCCAAAAGCACCACCAAAAGTAGACCCAAGTGGTGGTTCAGGAATGAGTAGTATGACTAAGGCAGTTTCAGGTATTGACGCTAAGAAATTACTCGCAGGTGGAGCTGCACTCGTACTTGTAGCCGCAGCAGTATTTGTATTCGCAAAAGCAGTACAAGAATTTATGAAAGTTGAGTGGAAAGCTATTGGTATGGCAATTGTAGCGATGTTAGCATTAGTAGGTGCATTGGCATTAGTAGGTGCAATAATGATGAGTGGTGTTGGGGCAGTTGCGATTCTCGCAGGTGCAGCCGCAATGTTAGTTATAGCCGCAGCATTATTAGTTCTTGGATACGCAATACAAGAAATCGCAACAGGTTTTGGAATGTTAGGTGATATGGGTGAACAATTAGTTGCACTTGTGATGATTGCACCAGGATTATTAGCATTGGCAGGTGTATTTGCACTATTAGGATTATCTTTAGTACCATTTGCAATTGGATTAGCATTAATAACACCATTTTTAGGAACATTATTAGTATTAGGAACAATGTTACCTCTTATTACAGGCGCACTTGGAATCGGTGGTGGTGAAGCTGGTGGTGAAACTGCAGGTGGTGGTGGTGATGGTGACCCATTATTAGAAGAAATCAAAGGATTAAGAAGTGATATTCAAGCACAACCAATACAAGTAGTATTTGATAATAAAGTAGTTAGTGAGATAACAAAAGTACAACGAGTTAGACAGAGTAGGGGTACATAATGGCATTACAAGATTTAAAATCCAATCTTTCTAATTACAGAAAACCAAAGGTTAAAGTAAGTTTAAGTCAAAGAGTCACACCAGCTCCAGAGTCTTTTACTACTACTCCGTTATCTGATAAAGTAGAAAGTTTAGCAACTAAACCTGGAAAAATAGAACAAACTCCTACAAAAGTTGGTACAACTCCTACTAAAGTAAAACAAGGTGATAAATTTAAAGGTGAAACAAAACCTACTCCAATGTCTTTAGAAGAAAGATTCCTTGGACAAACAACACCAACAGAGGTAAATCAAACTGAAAAGTTTAAAGGTGAAACTACACCAAATAAAGTAAATCAAACTGAAAAGTTTAAAGGTGAAACAACTCCCAATAGTTTTGATGGTTCATCAAACTTTTTAGGTGAGACTACACCTAAGTCATTTGACATATCTTCAAACTTCTTAGGCGAAACTACTCCTAATGCATTTGATTTATCTTCAAACTTCTTAGGTGAAACAACTCCTAATAATTTTGATATGTCCTCAAACTTCTTAGGTGAAACTACACCAAATGCATTTGGATTCAATCCTAATTTAGAATCACAAGGAAAAGAACCTGGTTTAGTAGATTTTATTACAAATCGAGACGCAAGTGGGTTTACATTAGACCAATTCCATAAAGCACCTTCATTATTTTCAGGTGTAACCTCTCAAGAGGCTGGTAATTCTGTTTTTAATTCAGTTTCATCTCAATATTCAAATTTAGGAAGAGCTGATTACTTTGGTAATATTCACGCAGATGGATTTACATTAAGTCAATTTCATAAAGCACCAAGTAGATTTCTTGGAATTACTAATAATGGTGAAAACTATTCTTATGATAACTCCATATCTTTAATGACACAATTAGAATATGGATTTACAGGTCCTGGAAATGGACAACAAGAAATAGCAGCAAACTTTTTTGGTAATCAAAATCATATAGGATTTATTACAGGAAGATTCCATAAAGATAAAAGTCGTTATATGGGAGTAGAACAAGGTGGTGCTGGTTTTGGTGGTGATTATGTTCATACAGGTCCTACTGAAATAGGTCAAACAGGTACATTTGAAGTACCAGCGGTAGTTGATTATTTTGACCAAAATCAAGTTCACTCACTTGGATTTACTGCAAAACAATTTCACAAAGCACCTTCACAATTTATAAGTGTTAATGCAACAGGCGATGAATACTCTACTACATCATTATTAGATGGTTACTTAAATGCATATGTAGGTCTTTCATTCCAAGCAGGACGAGGTCAGTATCAAGTAGGTCCTGTTACTGGTGATACACCAAGATATTCACCAATAGGTGATAAATATCAAAATGAAAATGGTGAATTAAGTTATCCAAGTATTGCAGAATTGATGGAACAAAGACAATCACCATCATTCTTAGACCAAATGTACACTAAATACAATCTTCAGGATCCCGAAGCAAATAGGTTTAGTTTAGTACCCCAACCATATGTTTTAAGAGGTATTCAAAGAGCAGATAATCCTGAACCACAAACATGGGGATTTGGAGTACCAATTGACGATGGATTGATTAGAGGTGGAGCGGCAACTTCAACTGAAAGAGCAGGATTAGACTTAGTAAGATTAGGTTCATTCTTTGCGTCATCAAAGGGTGCAATATGGTCACTAACTCAAGTTGGATTACAAAGAAGTAATAAATTTAATAGAATATGGACACCTGCAAACTTTTTAGCGGCAGTAGGTGGACAACATTTAGGATTTAAACCTGATAGAAGTGGTTTACTTGGATTAGATAAAACTGGCAGATATCAAAAAGTATTAGGTAATAAATTTAAGGATAAATTAGAGATTATATATACTGATATCCCAATGCAAAGTCAAGCAACAGGACCATTCCCAACTCAAGTATTATCTGGTGGAATAGATTCAGTATATGGTATAGGTGTAACAAACACATCAAGATTTGTAAACACCTTTAGTGCAGGGTTCATTAACAGAACCGCCGACCCATCCTTAACTATGGATAAAATGAATCCTTACTCACCATTTACTATTAATGGTAAATTTATAATTGGTGATACAAAGCACCTTACAACTTACAAACAAGCGTTTATAGACTCTAGCGCTATAGATTTTGGACAAACTGATAGTTTATCTGAATTTGGTGTAACAAAACCAGTAGATGGTAAAACTCTGATAGATGGTATAGAACAAGAAAACTTAATTGGTGATAACAAGAAAAATCTTTACTCTTCACAAGGAAGTGCACCAGGACTAAATAATGATATTGCTGATTATAATATGTTAACATATCAAAATATTCAAGAGTTAGCTAAAGACAGAAACGATAATGGTACAACTCTTGATTTTAGAAGTAAACAATCAGCTACCAGAGGTTCTGAAAATGCCAAAACAGTAAACTATACTACTAATAATATAGAAAATCCTACATTAGGATTTGGATTTGGTAATCCAGGTAAAATGTTGACTGACGCAGGTACTTTAAGAACTGACCAATTCAGTCAAAAATATGAAGATAAAAAAGTTTACGAATCACATTATGATAAAATTACTGCAAGCCCAATAGGTATCCAAGAGACTGCAAAAGCAGGTGAAACTCTACCAGATATTGTCCCACTAATATTCAAATTAGGAACTGAAAAAAGTAGATTACAATTTAGAGGAACAATATCAGGTTTAACGGAAAACTTTTCACCAAGTTATAATGAAATAAAATATAGTGGTAGAGCAGAACCTGTATATGTTTATGATTCATTTAAACGAGATATTTCATTTAATTTTAAAGTATATGCTACATCAAGAGTTGAAATGCAACCAATGTGGAGTAAATTAGAAAGATTATCAACATACACAATGCCAAGATACGCTAGTACTGGATACACTTCTCCTGGTAACGATAATACAGATAGTTTCTTGAGATTAACAATAGGTAGTTTATACAAAGATACACCTTCAATATTAACATCACTATCTTACACTTACTCAGATGAAACACCATGGGATATAGATTTTGGAACTCCAATGGGAATAGATATTAGTGTAGGATGTACAATCCTCGGAAATGAATTACATCAGTATGATAGTCAAAAAGTATTTGTTTTTGATGGAAACGGAAAATCTTTTAGTAGTAGTGGTTTAACATCACCTGCAAAAACAGGAGAATTTAGAACACCTTTTACAGAATAATAATAAAGTAAAAATGAGTAGATATAAAGACATAGAAATAGTAAAAAAAACAGGCATACGAAAGTATACAAATACTATTGTATATCCAATAATAGTACCTAGAGCAGATGATATTTACATTATAGCTAGAGAAGGTGATAGGTTAGATAACTTAGCATGGGAATATTATCAAAATCCAACTCTTTGGTGGATAATTGCAAGAGCAAATAATATTGGAAATGGTTCTATGTTTGTTGAGGTTGGAACACAAGTCAGAATACCATCTAATACAGAAAGTATATTATCAGAATATAATGAATTAAATGATTTGGAGTAATTAGTTATGGCATTTTCATTAGGCGGAAATAAATTACCAAGTCCAACCCAACGAATGGAATCAAATCCAATAACTGGTGTAAAAGGAGTTGGTGTTCATCAAAGAGCATATGCGAGTATAGAAATATCTGACTATAAATCATTGGTCAAAAATGGGTCTAATTGTAAATGTGATATTACAAAAATAGAAAGTCAAGTTACAGGAAGTTTTTCTCAGATGTTTTCAGTTGAAGGTGGGGCTAGTTCAAAAGGTAGACTTGCACCCAAACCTTCATTAGATAGTATAACTGTATCTAATGATGGTGGACAAGATATGTCAGACGCAATGTTGTTCCAAGCAGATATAACATTAAAAGTTTATAGTAAAGATGATTTTGATGATATAGATGTAGCTTTTATGACACCTCGTAGAAAAGTAAAAATTACAATTGGTTATGTGGGTGGTAATAAACCATATGTATTACAAGCAGAAATAACAGGATTTAATTTTACTATAAACTCAGACTTAAGTTATGATGTATCACTAAAAGCGGCAGGTGCAACTGATGGACTAATTGAAGTTGACTACACAACACTTAGAAAAGATGGACCAACGCCAATCACATATGAAGACCCTGAAGGTGATAAAGAAATAGAATCAACTGATGTAATAACAAACTTTCTAGCTTTAATGGCAAAAACTACAAGTGATTTAAAACGAGGTACATTTCCATGGCTAGACGCAGGTGGTGATATGTCAGATGGGTCATCAACATACGACCCAAGTACAGAAATTTTAGCTATTAACCATCAAATGTCTGAAGGATTTGACCTCACTATTTTTGGTAGGGGTTTAGATAGAAATGATAATATAGTATCTTATGTATCACTTCAAAGATTAATTGATGACTTGAATTTGAATGCAGGTACTGTGGAAGGAATACCTGAAGTACTATTTGATACAAGCCAATTGACCTTACCTACCCAAACTAAAGAATTTGCTTCGGCGAGTCCAACTGAAATGATTTTTGGTTGGAATGCTGTATATGGTGATACAGATTACACAAGTAATATTCCTAATACAACAGAATTAAGCGCTAGAAGTATATGGATTGGTCAACCCTTATTACAATCCATTTTTGACCAACTAAAAAAACCACCAGGAAAAGAAGACGCACCAAAAAGAGTTTCTACCGCAACTTTCTTTAAACAAATATTTAACGCAATATCGGCAAACTCAGGTGGATTTATAAATTTATTTTTATATGCAGACCCATCTCTAACAATCTCCTCATCAGTAGGAAGTGGTCAAAAAGCAGGCTCAGGATTCTTTTTAATACTTAACAAAGGTACTGCGGCAACAAAATCAAGTATGACTACGATTAATTTAGCAGATGGTTTTGAAAAAGGTATTAGAGATTGTAGTCTCACATCTAACTTAGATTCGGAACTAATAAGTATGGCGACTGCCGCAGCTATGGATGGTGAGGGTGGTGCACATCTAAATACATTATTTAGTGATTGTTATCCTGAATCTCAAACTGATGATGATACCGATAAAGGTAAAAGTAAAGATGAGTTAAAACAATCAATGGAAGACGCATTTGAAGCGTTAGGTGATAAAATAAATGACTCAGAGGTATCTCAATGTAAACAAGCCATGAAAGCTTATGTTAAAAAAATACAGAAAAAAACAAACCCTATTATACCATATGGTTTAGAATGTGAACTAACTTGTGATGGTTATGGTGGACCAAAATATGGTGACGCATTTAAAGTAGATAGATTACCTAAAAGATTAAAAAATAACGCATACTTTGTAGTAACAAAAATAGGTCAAAACTTTAGTGGTGGTGATTGGACAACAACTATATCAGGTTTAATGATGATAAAAGCAGACTAATGGCAAAAAGAAGAAGAATATATTATCCAGAGGGGGCAATTCAGAGAGGTCTATACACTAATGGTCGTGAATGGATGTTTGAAGATGGTACTGAATATACAGGTCAGTATCATAAATACACAAATACTAAAGAAGTATTTACAGAATCATACTTTATAAAAGATGTTTCTAAAAAGTTAGTACCATTTTATGACTTAAATATAGAATTCCAAAAAAATACATTTCAATATAATGTTCTAAAAGAAAAAGTAAGTTCTTACAAACCAGAACTTGAAATACCAGACCCATATTTTTTACAACCATCTCAAGAAGACTATGATAATGGTTTTGTAGAAAGATATTTTTACAAAAGAAAAGGTAGTACTACAATAAATGAGATAAGTAAATCAGGATTTAATAGCTTAAATGACCCTTATTATCAAAAGTTAAAATTAAAATGGAAAATAGTAGGTCCTCTAAACGATACACCTGAAGAAACAGGTATTATTGATACAAATCAAAGAACAATTCTATTATACGCAGGGCAGTTTGAAGGTTTAGAAAAATATCTTACTGACCTAACACAATCAGCACGAGTATCTTTTCAAAATTAAGCAAAATTGTTAATAACTTGTTAATAAATTTAACATAAATTTAACATTAAAAATTTGGTAATTACAAATCTTTTTGTTATCTTTACTATGTAAAGTAAGAGATATGATAAAATCAAAAGAAAACAAAAAAGTAGGAATCGAAATCGATTTAACAGGACCTGATGGTAATGCTTACGCAATCTTAGG
>VTLG01015905.1_pt1 | contig 15597 bp, 9 predicted proteins | sample 4694571 | NCBI WGS metagenome assembly VTLG01 (sample SAMN12604809, study PRJNA352737) | marine metagenome | biome: ENVO:00000447; feature: ENVO:00000209|ENVO:00000569|ENVO:01000036; material: ENVO:00002151; isolation source: viral sequences binned using virsorter ...
GCGACGCATGCAATCAAGTCATGGAACGGGGACTTGGTATCGGAGGAGACTATGACAGTAACTTACGTTTACCGTGGTGTTGTTTATACTAAACTAATTAAGTAATGGCACATCAAAGTTCACAGGTTAGAGCTTTTGTAACTCGGTATACACCCGAGACAGAAGACAAACCAGAAATCAAAACTGAAGAAAAGAAAGAAGATGACGCTCAACTAGAGACACCTTCTTACTAACAGCACGGGGAGCACCTCAGAGTCGGACTCCCCTGCACTTGGCAAGAGCCCGGTAAGCCGGATACCTTGAGCCGTCTAGACGGTAGGGATAGACCTACAAAATCTCGAGAAAAAATTTGTACAAAGCAATATAAACCCTCAATCAATCCATAACAATGGCACAACAAAATAGCACCTTAACAACGGCTCTTACTAGCCCGGGTGCAGATAATGGTGTTGCTTCTACTACTGCTAATAGAAGAGCACTTTACCTTAAATTGTTCAGTGGAGAGATGTTCAAAGGCTTCCAGAGAAATACAATCGCTAGAGACCTTGTAATGAAGAGAACACTTACTAACGGTAAGAGTCTTCAGTTTATCTTCACAGGTAGAACAACAGCCGAGTACCATACACCCGGCAACAGCATACTAGGTAACTCTGATGGAGCACCTCCAGTAGCTGAAAAAACCATAACTTGCGATGACCTATTAATTAGTTCTGCGTTCGTTTATGAGCTAGATGAAACACTAGCACACTACGATCTAAGAGGAGAAATCTCTAAGAAGATTGGTTATGCACTTGCAGAAAAGTATGACAGAAAAATCTTCAGATCAATAACCAAGGCAGCTAGACAAGCTAGTCCTATCACTAAGACTAACTTCAAAGAGCCCGGTGGTACACAGATTCGTGTAGGTACAACTACAAACGCATCTGACGCTTATGATTCTTCTGCTCTAGTAAACGCTTTCTATGATGCAGCTGCTGCACTAGACGAGAAAGGCGTTTCTGGCGACGGAAGAGTTGGTGTTCTTAACCCTAGACAGTACTACGAACTAATACAAGCTGTTGGTTCTAATGGACTTATCAATAGGGACGAGCAAGGTGACGCTTTACAAACAGGTAATGGCATCATCGAGATTGCAGGCATCAAGATTTACAAATCTATGAACATCCCATTCTTTAGTAACTTCGGTACTAAGTATGGTACAGGTTCTGCAACAAACCCCGGTATCGACGACCCCGGAAACTCTGGTGACTTTGTAGGTCCCGGAATGGAAGACGAGAGAGCCGGTGCATCAGCAACTAAGACCGTTAACACATATGGTAACGCTACTGAGTTCGCAAACAGCTGCGGCTTAATCTTCCAAAAGGAAGCAGCCGGTGTTGTAGAGGCAATCGGACCTCAAGTACAGGTAACATCTGGAGACATTTCAGTTGTATACCAAGGTGACGTAATTTTAGGTCGCCTAGCTATGGGAGCAGACGCACTTAACCCTGCTGCTGCTGTTGAATTGTTCGCCGGAACAGCAACTAAGCCTACAGCTTTAACTTAATTTTTATTCTATACGGGAGCTTCGGCTCCCCTTTTTTCTTATGGCTTCCACAACTATTGACATCGACACAGAATTGTCCGCAGTAAATACTATACTGGGAGCAATAGGTCAATCACCAATAACACAACTTAACTTTGACAATCCAGAAATATCATTTATATTTAATCTACTAAAAGATGCTAATATAGATACACAGGCAGAAGGATGGCATTTTAATACAGAAAAGCATGTAGCATTTGCACCAGATTCTAATGGGCATATTGCTATATCAAATGATATTCTACAGCTTGATGTTTCTGAAGGTTGGTCAAATAGAACATATGATGTAGTCAGACGTGATGGTAAATTATATGATAAAATAGATCACACAGATGACTTCTCAGACATTACATCCATCGACTTAGATGTCGTAAAACTTTACACCTTTGAAAACTTACCTATACCATTTAGACGTTATATCACATATAGAGCGTCAACAAAAGCAGCTACACAGTTGGTTGCAAACCCTAACCTTGTTAAACTTTTGCAAGGACAAGAATCATTAGCACGTGCTGCACTTATGGAGTACGAATGTAATCAGGGAAATCACAGCATGTTTGGATTCCCAGAAAATACAGTATATCAAACATATCAACCTTGGAGAAACCTTAGAAGATAATGGCAAGTTTAACCCAAACCATTCCTAGTTTTACTGGTGGTATATCGGAACAGCCCGATCAATTAAAATATCCGGGACAAGTCAAGAATGTCGTAAATGCTATACCTGACATTACTAAAGGCTTGTACAAAAGACCGGGTGCAAAAAGAGTAGGCACTGACCCGTTACCAAACGTAGCTACAGGTGGTTCGTGGTTCCACTACCATCGTGACGAAGAGGAAGGGTCTTACATAGGACAGGTAGCCGCAGACGGTACACTAAAAATGTGGAAAGCTAGCGGCGATAACCCCGGAGCTGAACAGACCATAGTTTATGGTACTGGTGGCGAGACAGCTATCAAAAACTATTTAGCAACAAGCAATAGTGAAAACATACAATTCCTTACTATCAACGACACTACCTTTGTTAGTAGTCGTGATGCTACTAATGCTAATACACTGGTAGGAAAGTCAGGTACTACACCAAATAATCCTGATAATCATTTTGCATTTGTAGAAATTACACGTACTGAAAACGGTAGACAGTACGGTATGAATATATACAATAACGATACCGAAACAAGTTTTACTAGAGCTACACGTATACAAATATTATCTGACACACTTGATGAAAGTGGCGGTACTGGACAGTGTAGAGGTATTGGTATACAAACATTTAGTTGTACAGCTGCTAGTAGCTATACTGGTACAAATACAGAATTAGTTACAGATGTGAATAACAATACCGTAACATCTGGTAAAGAAAATTTAATATTTAAACTTGACATACGTGGACAGCAAGGAAACATAGGTGCTGATGGAGACTCTCCAGATGACTTTGCCTGTGCTTACAGTAGACAAGCTATACTCTTACATGGAGGAGAAGGTTGGGCTTTTGGAGATCAGGTAACTGTTACTATGGACCAAGCAAAGGGACGTACTGTAACAGGGTCATCTAGCAGTGGTACAGGTGGTAACTCTGGTAAAGGAGAATCACCGGCTACATATATTATAGAGGTTATGGAGCATGAAACTATAACCGTAAAAGCTAACTTAAAATTATTACGTCCATCACCTACACCCTTTGATGCTGATACAGCAGTAAGTTCTGATACAGTATTAGGTGGTATTCTTGCTGACTTACCATCAGGAATTACTGGTAAAATTATAGGTAATGGAATTTACATGTCCAGTGCTACCTCATTTAATGTTGAGATAGTTGAAGATGACTTAATGCGAAGCATGGGTGAGGCTGTAAATGATGTTTCTTTACTGCCAAAACAATGTAAACATGGTTATATAGTTAAAGTATCTAACTCTAGGCAGTCAGATGAAGACGATTATTATTTACGATTTGAAGGTCTAAATGATAAGGATGGTACAGGCTCATGGGTAGAGTGTGCCAAGCCGGGTATTGATTTAACTCTAACTAATATGCCTTTAGTTATACAAAGAACTGGTTTAGCTAATGGTGGTACATCTACAGAAATAGCTACATTTACTATTAAACAGTTTGATTATGCTGATAGAGAGATAGGCGATGATAATACTAATCCATTTCCATCGTTTGAAGGTAAGCGTGTTAACAAAGTCCTGTTTTTCCGTAACAGATTAGCCTTTTTAGCAGGCGAAAATGTGGTATTATGCCGCCCGGGCACGCTAGGAAGACCTGATTTCTTCTCAGAAACAGCTCTAACAGTTAGTGCTAACGACCCTATTGACATATCTTGCTCCTCTAATTTCCCTTCAGAGTTGTTTGATGGTATAGATATTAACTCAGGTCTTGTAGTATTTAGCTCAAACCAACAGTTTTTATTATCATCTGACGATACAGTACTAAACCCTGACACTGCTAAGTTACGTAGTATATCCACATTTAACTATAACAAGGATATACCTCCTATATCACTAGGTACTACAGTAGCATATTTAGATAATTCTGGTAAATTTAGTCGTTTTAACGAAATGGCTAATATTGCTAGAGAAGGAGAACCTAACGTAGTAAACCAGAGTCAGGTAGTTCCTACATTAATACCTAAAAATGTAGACTTATTCACTAACTCAAGAGAAAATAACCTAGTATTAATAGGTAAAACAGACTCTGATGAAGTACAAGGATTTAGATATCTTAACGTAGGAGATAAACGTCAGCAATCAGCTTGGTTTAAATGGAAGTTTAATAATCCACTTAAGTATCATTTTGTGATTAATGATGAATACTATTTTTTAGATACAGATAACTTTCTACAAGAAGTTAGATTAGTACAAACTGAATCAGACCCTGCAATTATACAAGATAATGTTGATTACTTATTACATATAGATAATCATGTCAGCGTATCTGGTGGTACTTTTAATCATAATCAAAACAAGACTACATTTACTGGCATTACTTGGCTTCCTTCAGTTACTACACCTAGCTATGATTTAGTTGCTATAGATACAAATACAGCATCTACCAGAGTAGGTAGATATGCAAAGGCTACAATACAAAATAACACTGAGTTTACTTTACCGGGAGACTGGTCAGGAGCAGCAATCTTTGTAGGATATTTATATGAATACAAAGTACTATTTCCTACATTCTACTTAACACAAACTCAAGGAGAATCTGCTAGAGCTGATGTTAACTCGTCTCTTGTTATACATAGAATGAAGTTACACTTTGGTAAGATAGGTCTTTATGAAACAACTCTATCACGTGTTGGTAAAAATGATTATACAGAAGTATACGAATCTACAGAGTTAGACGAGTACGATGTATCTGATGCACCATACATAGAAGAGTTTATAAAAACTATACCAGTATATGAACGTAATACTAACGTAGATATTACACTTAAATCTCAACACCCTGCACCATCCACACTAAGAGCTGTGAGTTGGGAAGGAGACTTTTCACCTCGATATTATAAACGTGTCTAAATTAGATCAATACGTAAAACCAATTACAAAAGAGGCTGCCTTAGAGGTGGCCTATAACCTACGCCCAGATGACCTCAGAGAGGTCGTCGAGGGTCATGGGTTAGACCCATTCCTAATCCTCCCTAGAGTGGCTCAGGAAGGCTCTGCTGTGTATTTCACAGTACCAGACGGCAAGACTGCCGGACTAGCAGGAGTCGGGGACGGTGGAGAAATCTGGATGCTATGCACTCCGGCAATCCATCGTTATCCAATTACATTTGCAAGAGAAGCCAAGCGGTGGGTCGATAGCCGCACTGAGCCTCTGTTGTGGAACATCGTAGACTGTAGAAATACAGCACATTTAAAACTACTCAAATTTATAGGTTTCAAGTTTTTACGCAAGTTTAATCATGGACCTAACAATTTACCATTTATAGAATTTTGCCGTGTGTGCACCAGACCCTAATGCGGGAAGGCGAGAAGCCGCCCGAGTCGAGAATAATAGGCGACATGCCGAATACAAAGCTAACTCGATAAAACAATGGAATAAAGAAGCTGATTTTAAGCAGAACCTAAAAACTATACGAGGTTTAGGACGGTCACGTGCCGAAGCAGACTTTGAAGAAGTAGCTGTACAAGCTCGAGGTAAAGCTTTATCAGAAAAAGAAAACTTAGCCAGACAGTACTTTCAAAGTAAATCGGTCAACAGTGGCGGACGTAGTAATCGTTACGGCGGTATGAAGCAAGCTAACTATCATTCTAAAGTTGCCAAACTAGATAAAGAAATGTTTAAACTGGCTACTGTAGGAGAGTCTAAAGCAAGAGAAGGTATACAAAGAAGAGAACAAGCTATGATTCAGAAAGAGTATAATGCTCTTGGTATGGGACCACAGTTTGGTATGCCTACTATGATGCCACCTAAAGATAGAGCGGGTCAGTTTATGAACAGTCTAAGTTTTGGACTGAACGTAGCTACTGGAGTTATGGGACTATTTCCTAGTGATGAAAGATTAAAAAGAGATGTGACAAAAATAGGTAAATCTATTGACGGATATAATATATACAGATTTAAGTATGTAAGTTCCGACAGAGAATTTATCGGAGTTAAAGCTCAAGAAGTATTAAAGAAAAAACCAGAAGCTGTAGATAAACTTAGCAACGGTTTCTATGCTGTATACTATGATATGATAGATGTTGATTTTAAGGAGGTGGCATAATGGATTCTAATATGTTCAACACCTCCGATACTAACTTTTCAGACGTTAGCAATAAACGTGGTGAAAGCATTAACGCAGGCATCAACGATCTTATAGCTAACAACAATGCTCAATACAAACAAAGAGCACAAGATGCTATCGCTGCTGCGGAAACTAAATCAAGAAACTTTCAAAAACTAGGACAGCTAATTGCCGATGTAGGTAAGTTTGCACCTAAGTTTCAAGAGTGGAATGATAGTAGAAGTCAACTAAAAGCATATAGAGATAAAGTAAAAGCCGGAGAAGCAAACAGTAAAAAGCTTGGTGGCAGCGATATGCCTAAAATGGCTGATATATTTACTGCCGACTCAGACATTGACTTTAATATGTCTCTAGATAAAAAAGTTGATGACAAGTTTAAAGACTTTTTATATAGAGAAGAAGAAGATGAAAAGTTTAAAAACATTTTTAAAGAAAGTAATGCTGCTACTGTAGAAGGTATGCAAATTGCTTATGATGCTGACATAGATTTTGCAAAAACTGGTAATCTAGATATACTTGAAGAAGGTATATATGCTAACCAGAGTCTTACGGTTGCTGACTTTGATACAAAAGGTAAAGCCTTAGTTACAGAAGTTGGTAAAAGTTATCAAGGATTTATGCTAGCTAATCAGGATACTAAAGTCCCTGTAGAGGGTTATGGTATGGTAAGTCTACAAGATGCTATGGCTGCCAATGATGGTGCGGGTAATCCACTAATGTATGATGCCGTATCAAAATTTTTAAACGAATCATTTTATTTTACTGCTGAAGTGTTTAGTGGTAAAAACAAAATGAGTAATCGTCACATACTTCAATTAATTAAAAGTACAGAAGGAACAGATCAAGCTGCTAGAGCTCAATTTTTACAACAATCTTATCAAAAATCTAAAGAGCAATATAAAACTAAATCTAGAATAGACTTTGCTAATGCTATAAAATCTAATCCTTATTCAGCTATCTTTGGTACTAAAGGAGACCCTAATTCTGGACGTCTAAACCAGTTACAAAAAATGAGCGGTAAGAAAGATACCGAATTACATTTTCAAACTATGTTAGATGATATGACATGGGCTGTCGATAATGGTTATTTAATAGCTGCTGATCTAAACAAGATTATGGCTATAGAAGGCATAAAAGATAGGCACGACGGAGTTACTAAAAGTCTAGGTGAGTTTAGACCACAGTTTTATCAAGCTGTAAAAGTTTTGCATGAAAAAGCAGGCACTAGAGAACATGATAGAAAACTGAAAACTCAACAGAATACAGTTACTACTGAAGTCGAAAAAGCTCAAGAAAGGCTTAAAAAGATAGAAGGTGGTGCTACAGAAAAAGACTTACTAGATGAAGTTAACAATGTTAAAAAGTTACTTAACGATACACATGGCATAGTTGTCGCTGACGATAACAGCAATCAATTTTGGCGTTATTTTCAACCACTTACCGGATTTGTAACAAACGAAGATAAAGTTGATATTGATACTGTAAAGCATATAGATAATGATTTACTACAAAATGATTTTGAAAATGCTGAAGCAAGACTCGATGAAATCAACGACCCTAAACTTAGGGAAGATGTGCAAAAGAGGATAAAAGGTTACGACAAAATTGCACAAAACAAAGACTTGTATGACCGGTACGAGAAAAGAATAGAACAAGACGTATCAACTACATTAGGTAATACACTTACAACTTCTAATAAAGAATTAGAAACTAGCGTTGTTATAGATAACGTCAAAGCAGACCTTAAGAAAAAGTTTCTATATCTTACATCTAAAGAAGGTGGCAATATGTCTCCGGAGCAGGCACTCACACAAGCAGAAGGTGAGATTCTCAAAAACCTTGGTCCAGAAGACGGAGTTACAACAGGTACTGGTAGAAGTAAAAAAGTTGTACCATACGCAGAATATTATAGATCAGGTAAAGGTAAACGTAGTCTTTATGTTGCTAATGCCGGTCGTCTAGCTCGTAAAGAAATAGAAGATGAAACAACTAGAGAAGCTTGGTTTAAGCACGATCAGCCACATGACGGCGAAGACATTGAAGCATTAATTCAATATGCTCGAGGTGGTAATATACCTGAGTTTTATGTTGAAGCTAGTCGTAATATGAAATTTTTAAATAGTCATATGATAGCTAGAATGAGACTAGAAGCTTTAGGTTATAATGAAGAGTTACAAAACTTAGCACCTAGCGTATTAAATAATTTTGATAATGCTGTTGCTAAGAATTTATTTTACCATCCAAGTTCAGAAAAGTATCTTCGAGTTTTCCAATACGACCCAGAAAATACGTCTTCTTTCTTTCCAGAATTTGCTGAGAAAACTAAGAATCCAGATCATGGTAACGTGTCAGGCTTTTATAGAGAAAGAATTGACTATGATAATACTACAATAGATGATCTTGTTAAAGAAGGCGGCTTTGCTGAAAAAGGTTATGGAACTACTGGCTTTGGTTCGTTTAAATTAAATGCAGCTCAAATAGAACGAGTTAGAAACACATCTGGCTTAGATTTTAAAACTGATACTTTTACAAAAGAAAATCAGAATAAATTATATTTTGCTATTTTAATGGAAACAGGTCAGCTAAAAAAAATGTTTAATGGCTTAGGTCTAGAAAGCTATGCTCCTAGTGGGTTGAACTTTGATGACGTAGAAGGTCTTTATACTGACATGGATAAATACAACATACCCGGATTATATACTTCATCTGAACTTACTGAACATGTTTTTTACTACGGTAATATTAATGAAGAAGGTGAGATATTTTATTACGGGGAGGATAAAGAATGAATGAAGAAGAACTAATCCAAGACCCGATCGGTGCTAGTTACGACAAGCCAGACGATAATCCCCCTGCTCTTACAGCAGAGGAATTTCAAGTTTCCGAAGCTCAATATCAAGAAGATCAGGTAGCTGCCGAACAGACACTAGAAGAAGAATCTGCTGCACTCGAAGACCCACGTACTGATGAAGGTATTGGTGGTGTTAAAGGAGTGCTAAAAGAACTAGCTTCTATACCTTCTGGTGGTATACAGGATACATTATCATCTGGTACAACTTTTGTAGAACGTACTATAGACGCTGTTTCCGGTCAACGACAAAAAGAAATTAAAGAACAGGGTTATTATCAACCTGACTTTGACCCGTTTACAAACAATGGGCAGAGTGAAATAATAACAAAAACATGGTGGGGTAAGTTAGCCAGAGGTGTAGTACATTTTGGTACTATGGCGGGTGCTACTATCCTAGCTGCTAAAGGTGCAGCCGCTGCCGGTATAGGATTGGGTGTAGGTGCAACTGCAAAAGCACTATTAGGTGCTCCGAGTTTAGTACGTGCAGCCGGTATTGGTGCTATATCTGATTTAGTGTCTAAAGAATCTGATGGTCATAATGCTCTAGGTAGCCTACGTGACCATTATGGTTGGATTGACACACCATTAAGTACAAAGGATACAGACCATCCTACTATGATGAAACTAAAAAACATTGTAGAAGGCATGGGTATAGGTTTAGTATTTGATGGTGCTGCTATGCTACTTGGTAAAGGTAAAAAATCAGTAGTTGATAGAATAGGTAAACGTCAAAAAAGTGTACAAGATCAGACTTTAGCTAAAGGGCTAGAAGAACTTAGAGAAAACGAAACAAGATTTAGAGCTAGTAAAAATAAAGCACTAGCTGAACAGCATCAGGGAGCACACTTGTCAGAAGATGACCCATATACTGTATGGGAAACACAGAAGAAAATTCGTGAAGACTGGGGTGCAGAAGATGGTTCTGCCGGTAATGTTATCCCTGCCGTACAACGAGCAAGGGCAGCAAAAGAAGCCGGAATCACAGAAGAGATAGCTGATGAAGTTTTACGTAAACTATATAGTAATAACAAGTATCGTCAGATTATTGAAGAAATTAAAAAGAACAGACTTACATTAACAGAGGTATTTGGTGATTCCATAGCTGCACATCAACGTATTACACTTGGTAGAAATGCGGCGAATATGTCACCAGAGGAATACTTAGAAGAAATACTAAGAAATACTGACGCATATTCTATAACAGATATAGACGGTAATCTTGTAGACAGCATAGAGACTATTACAAGTAAGTATGTAGTTGTTGCTGACATGGTTATGGGTACATTATTACAACAAGTACGTGATTTAGGTATAGCCGGTAGAGAGTTAGGCAACTTTGTTGACCTAGCAGATACAGATAGTACTCTAGAAGCTATTAGAGATACTATGTTTACTCTACTTACTGAAGTAAAAAAAGCTAGAATCATAAAATCACAAAACTTTAGAGAACTTGGAGCCGGTTCTAAGGTACAGTATTTGAAGAAAACACTGTCACAAGAAATGGTTGACACTCGTGAATCCATACAAAGTATACTAAATATTGCAGATAAGTCAGAAGATAGTAATTTATTAATGGCATTATTTGAAGCTTTCTCTTCTATGCAGACAGTTAACAGTCTTGATGACTTTGACGCATGGGCTAGAAAGATGATAAAAGGTGGTGAGATCGAAGGTAAAGCACAGTCAGGTGCATTAATAAGAGAACTACAAGGTGTATTTACTCACAGTGTACTTAGTTCACCTAAGACACCTTTACGAGCTATTATTGGTACATCTACTCATACATTCTTGCGTCCTATGAATCAAACAATAGGTGCATTAATTAGACTTCCATTTACTGGAGATACTAGAAGTGTACGTGTAGGTCTTGCATCTATGAATGCTATGATGGAAGCTATACCTGAGTCATTTGAGTTGTTTAAAACTAGACTTAACTCATACTGGTCAGGAGATATAGCAACTGTAAAGACTAGATTCTCTGAGTATACAAAAGGAGACGATAACTGGGAGATTATACGTAGATGGGCAGAAAGCGACAGAGCTAGCGCAGGCGACAAAGCCGCATTTAGAATGGCTAATATGGCTAGACAAATGAATAATGCTAGTATGTTGACTTACTCTACTAAAGTTATGGCTGCAACTGACGATGCTTTTGCATACATTTTAGGTAGAGTTAAGATGCGAGAAAAAGCTCTTATCTCTGCTATGGACCAAAAGCAAGCCGGTAAGATAAGTGGTCATATAGATATAACTCCAGACCTTATTAAGAACTACGAAGATTATTTCTATCAGGATATTTTTGATGCTGATGGTAATATATCTGATGCAGCTACAGAATTTGCACGTAAAGAAGTTACACTAACACAAGATTTAAAAGGATTTGCTGCTAACCTAAACTCAGTGTTTCAGCAAAACCCTTGGGCTAAACCTTTCTTCTTGTTTGCTAGAACTGGTGTAAACGGATTAAAACTTACAGCTAAACATACACCCGGTTTTAACTTTCTAGTTAGAGAGTTTAACGATATAGCTTATGCTAGACCCGGGCAAAATTTAGATGAATTATCTAAGTATGGTATATACACAGATCAAGACTTAATAAACGCTAAGGCACTACAAACAGGTAGATTAGCTATGGGTTCTGCTCTAGTTAGTATGGCTGCATGGGCATGGATGACAGGTAGAATGACAGGTAACGGACCTGTAGACAGACAGAAACGACAAGTATGGATGGATGCGGGATACAAACCACGTACTATTTTCTTCGGCGATGTTGGAGTAGAGTATGATTCGTTTGAACCATTCAACCAGATTATGTCTATGATAGCTGATATAGGTGATGCTAGTTTACTTATGGGTGAAGAGTGGACAGAAGATAACTTACTAAAAGTTGCTTTACTCTTATCTCAAGGTGTAACAAGTAAATCTTATTTAGCCGGACTACAATCGTTTGCAGATTTATTTGGTGGTAAGCCGGGTCAGCCTGCTAGAATCATATCAGGTTTTGCAAATAACCAGATACCTTTAGCCGGTTTACGTAATGACTTAGGTAGAATATTTACACCACATACACGTGAACTAAGCTCTGGTATTTTCGACTCTATACGTAACCGTAACTTAATGAGCGAAAAATTAACTGGTCAACAATTACCTATTAAGTATGACTTATTAAATGGTAGACCTATTAAGAATCACGACTTTATAACTAGAGCTTACAATGCTTTCATACCTGTAGCATTTAACTTAACTCCTAGTCCCGGTAGAACCTTGCTATTTAATAGTGGTTACGATATTAGAATGTCAGTTCTATATTCTCCTAATGGAGATGACTTAACTGATAGTCCTAGACTACGATCTCTATTCCAAAAAGCAATAGGTGAAGAAAGACTAGAAGTAAAATTAGGTAGACTTGCTAAAGACCCTAAAATTATAGCGTCTATGGAGCAGATGTATACTGATATAAATTCTGGTAGACGAGCTGATTTTCAACCTAGAGACTACTATCATAATATTATAATAGATAGATTGTTTACTAAAGCACGTAAAAAGGCTTGGTTGAAAGTTATGAAAGATCAAGAAGCCGCTACAATACAGAGAGATAGAGAGAAGTCAAAACTCGAGCGGAAGATGAAAAAAAATCAAACAGCAAAGTTATTAAACATTCCTAAATAATGGCACTAACATTCATTGAATATACAGCGGATGGTAACAATAATAAAAATTTTACCTTCCCATCTATTACTACCACTGATGTCGATGTTAAGCTAGATGGTGCACTACAAACAGCAGGCACTCATTATAACATAGTTAACTATACACCTACAGGTGGTGGTACAGTTGAATTTACAACAGGAAATATTCCTAGCAGTCCAGTAATTATTCGTATTGCTAGAAGCACGGATGTCGGTTCGCCTCGAGTTACGTATACTCCCGGCTCCTCTGTAAAAGCAGCTGACTTAAACGAAAACGCACTGCAAACCATATACTCTTTACAAGAAGAAAAAGATGCAGTGCAAAACCTTGGTGGTACGTTGTCTAACGTAACCATCAGTGGTAACTTAAACGTAGATAGTAACCGTATTACAAACGTAGCGGACGGTATATCTGCAACAGATGGAGTCAACAAACAACAAGTTGAAGACATCACAACTAATAATAATACAGTGTTAGCAGGGCATGCTACTAGCGCATCTAACAGTGCAACTGCTGCGGCTTCAAGTGCTGCGTCGGCTGCAACTGAAGCTACAAATGCTTTAGCACAGGCTAATGCAGCTGCGGCAAGTGCAGTTACAGCACAGAGCGCAGGCTCTAACATGACAGCTCAGGTTAATGATGCTAACAAGTATGCTTCAAACCCTGCAAATACTGCATTTACTACATCTAGTGGTGTAGCAAATCAGTTCTCCGCTTTACATTATGCTCAACTAGCAAATTCATATGCAGGCTTTACTGTTTTCTATGGTTTTTCTAGAAGTAGTACAGGTGTATTACAATTAACTTATGCAACTGCTTCTAACACTGCTACATATGCAGTAAAGGATTATGAGTACAAAGGCGAAGCACAATGGCTAATCGGTGACTCTGCTGCTTTACACTCTGCAACATCCGGCGGAACACAAGGAACTCCCAGATATTCCCTAAATTCTTCTGGACACTTAATATTAAATACAACAGCTTAAAAAATGGCACAAATAGATTTAGGCAAACTGAAGTTTACTTGGAAAGGTACATGGAGTACAACTTCTGCCTACGAGGTTGATGATGTAGTATTTTATAACGGGTCTAGCTATATTTGTATAGTGGACGCAGCAAATACAACAGACTCACCAGAACAAAATACAACGAATTGGGCAGTCATGCAACGTGGTATAAACTACGTAGGCGACTGGTCTAGTTCAACAAGCTATTATAGAGGTGACGTAGTTCTTTATAATAGTACTGCCTATATAATGGATTCTGACAGCGTTAGTCCATTATCAGGTACAAACTATACACCCGGAACAACAGCTTCCACAAACCATTGGAAAGTTCTCTCAACAGGTACAGCGGGTACATATGCGGCACCCGGAGACCTAGAATACAGAGGTAATGCAGGCTCTAATTTAGCTCTAAATATTGGTACATTAGGTTCAAGTCTAATTGTAGAAAACGACCCTAAAGAGTCATTCGTTGCCGGTACAACAGCTGTTTACGAACAGGTACAACTACCCGGAGCAACACCGGCTACTGATGGTAAGTCAGCTTATTTATTTAACAGCGATCATCCTACACCTGAAAGTGTTACATATACTGTAACTGTAGCAGGCGGTAAGTTTGTAATCAACGGCACAAGTCAATTAGCACTTACATTAAAAACTGGTAGTACATATACATTTGACGTTAGTGATGCAACTAATGCAACTCATATTTTAGCATTTAACGCAAGATCAGCTGCTACTAGCCCTACATTTGACTTTGAAACAGGTGCTGTAGCAAATGGAGTTACAAGATCAGGTACACCGGGTCAAGCCGGAGCAACTGTTACTTGGGTAGTACCACACTTAGGTCAGTTAGTATACGAATACTATTGTACACAGCACAGTGGTATGGGTGCAGCTATAACATGGACATCCTCTACAAAGATAACTGGTAGACTACTACATAGTGACTCACATCCTACTATTGACTTAACTAGAGGTAATCATTATACCTTTACGTTCCCAACTGCTACAGGTATGACCTACTCTATTAAAGATCAGGCAAACCATAGTAAAGCCGGTACTAACGGACGTATAACTGCGGGTGTAACACCTGACTTTGCAGCCGGTGGTTCTATATCTTTCGTACCATCTGACTCTACTCCTCATGCTATAATTAGAGACGAAGGTTTATCTGCTGACGAGATTAATATAACTCTTAACAGCATGTTCTTCAAACCTAAATGGTCTGGTGCACAGAGTAGAAAACAAGATGAACCTAGAGATTTAAGCGATACAGCTTACAACGACCCATCATATAACGTATTCGCTAACCACGATATTAATAACTATACAGAAAGTATCTTACCATTACCCGGATATCTTAAAAATTCTGGTAGAGGATTTAGATATGGTACTACATCCGTAGGATATAGACAAGGTGGAATTATTACCAGAACTAGGTATACAATGTGGGGTAATATGCTACACAACGGTTCCAATGGCTACTACTATGGTGCCGGAGTTGGTGGAGGTACTTCTCACATTAACACAGCTGACTATCGTCCTTGGGGTTCTAACTGGAGATGTCCTAAGATATGGATGGAAGCTTTAGCAGGGAATAGTGATTATGCACACTTCCTAACAGGTGTTGACGGTAACGATTTAGGTTACTTAAATGCTGCGGGTGAGCCACAGGTAACAAAACCAAGATTAAAACAGGTACATAAAAGTTCTTATTACGCATAT
>VTLG01002908.1_pt1 | contig 15596 bp, 31 predicted proteins | sample 4694571 | NCBI WGS metagenome assembly VTLG01 (sample SAMN12604809, study PRJNA352737) | marine metagenome | biome: ENVO:00000447; feature: ENVO:00000209|ENVO:00000569|ENVO:01000036; material: ENVO:00002151; isolation source: viral sequences binned using virsorter ...
TCATTTGTTTTACAAACAAATACATACTGATTGAAGATTTGTTCTTTAGGGTCAATGACACCTGTCACTGCAATCCCTTTTGCAAATCCCATTTTACCATCACCTGTTTGGATTATCATACGAGGGTCTTCAAGTGTTAAAGGTTCTAATGACTTTAACTTACCCACATACTCACCTGACATAGTGACTACCGATACTGTTTCACCTACTTTCATAATATACTCCTATGTTGATTGATAAAAACTTGTTAAACTTCCTTTTGATTTACTTCCTCTATTGACGAGGTTCAATCCTGTTGCCTCTGCTTCTAATTTATCCTTGAGTGGTGTGGACAACAATCTCTTTGCACCCTCAGGTTCTACATTATTTTCTTCACATACTTTTAATACTGCACTGATTACATCACATCTATTACCTTGGATAAGTTTCTCTACCTTTTCCGTAAACTCTTTTTTACTTATCATTCGTCTCTCCAATCTTTCAACCATTTTGCACCATCCCTCTCTGCATCTATAAACACTGCATTCGTAAATGCAACTGGTAATAAAACTCCAATGTGAACGATAATACTTGTCACGATGTCATAACCTAACCACCCCATATAAAAGGTTGCAAGGAATCCAAAGTAAACAGACCACATGGTAAACAATATCAATGTGAAATATGTTTGTAGACTTGGGTCAGGAATATACTTGAGTGGATTATATCTATTATCCATTACAAGTCTCCAACAATCTACTACCCACATTATAAACTTTCTAAAATATTTCATACTAAACTCCATAAAGATTTTTATATCTTGTTCTCAGTTCCATCAATTCGTCAACATAATCTATTGGATTTGCAACAAACAATTGGAAATGACCATTCTCTAAAGCGACCAGTGCAACAATATCGTCCACTGGTTTACCTGTTAGTTCTTCAACCATGATTGCATATGCAGTCATCTGAAGATAGTAAGTATCTGCATATTCTTCTTTCTTATACTTACTACTTGTTTTGAAATCTATAATACTCAATGCACCATCAAGAATACCAATGCAATCAACACGACCTGCCATTTTTAGGTGGTCTGAATACAAAGGAGCTTCAAGTGCAATAGGTGTGATTTCATCTAACACTGGTTTGATACCTTTGAACATTCCTTCCTCAATGAGATTATCAAACTCAATGTAAGGAACTTCTTTTCTTAAATACTGTTCAACTTTTTCATGGAAGTTAGTTCCTCTGTTGGTTGCATACTTTGTTATTCTGTTTGCTTCTTCTGAACCAACTCGTTCTCTCCATAATTTAATTTGTTCTCTGTTCTTTAATCCTACGACAGTTGTGACACTTGGATATTTTATTTTACCTGTAGAGTCTGTATAGAATCTTTGTCCTTTCTCACTAATTGTAGATAAATCTAAATCTTCTAATTCATGTATCTCAATTGTTTGTGTTCTTAGTTCTGTCATTTTCTTTCCGATTGTAATTTTGCATGTTTCTGAATAGTCTTTACAGACTTCTCTCTTTTAATATCTTTAGTCCCATGTTCTGCATGAACATTAGAGCCAGGATGTGCATCACCCACTTTAGATAAAACTTCTTTGAATCCATCATCAACTTTAAAATTAGTTGCAACACCACTGACAATATTTGCACCAGTGACTTGTTGTCTAAGTTGTGGATTGTTTTCTTTGAATTCGTCTAAGACTTTATAGGACATGAAGTGTTCTTCAATCTCACCTGTCTCATTATTTAAAAATACATATGTTGGCATCAAACACTCATAAAGTTGGGGACTGGTCTGTTAGTCCATTTTGCAAAATCCTTTTTGTAAACTGCATAGTATTTATGGTATGCATCTATAACACTTTCTGACTTAACATCATCAGGCATACACTGAGGTGGTTCTGTAAAACCAACCTTAGGAATATTCCTAGGGAGTTCAGACAATACTACATTTAGTTTTCTGAATGTCTCATGAACTCTTCCATAACGATAAGTGTATTCAAAAGATAATTGTCTCCATAGTGCAAGTAAGTGTTGATAATGGTCTGCACTTTCTCTGACCCATTGTGTAGTTGGATGATTGATGTGACTTGCTTTGTATAGTGTCTGTTCCATGAGATCGTCAGGGTGTCTCCATCTTTGTATTCTACGACCACCTAGAGTCTGAGATACATATGGGTCTCCATCTAACATCCTATGTGCAGTTGATAATAACTGACCATATTCAATAATCATCTTAACAACATGTTTGTCACAATGCAGTTCTGCACATGTTGTTGGGTCTTCATGTAAGTAAAATAAATTCATATTCTGTTCCAACTACTTTCGTATAATTCCAACAATCCTTTACCACTGCAGATGTAATCATCGTTTCCAATTTTCTTACCACCCTGTTGTGATTTGAAGTATGGTTGGTTTTCATCTTCTAGTATATCAAGGAAGTCCTGCTTGGTCAAGAGGATTTCTGTAGTTGAGTAATCACTGTTGATACCACAGAAATATAATTCATCCCAGTCTTTTCCTGCACTGACATGATTCATGATATATTGATAATCGTTTATCTTGTAATCTTTCCTATTCGTCTGTGCAAGAGAAAACTTAATCTCTCTTTTCACACCATTAACGATTCTGTCATGACCTGTATTTGTAGGTGGTTCAACTTTGTGACCTTCTTTTAACCAAATCAGTTCTAATAATCTTTCACCAAATGAACCTTTGTTTTTGTTTGACATAAAGACATAACCTTCAAATGGTGTGTCTTTCCATAAATCAATATTAGTATCTGTAATATATGATTGCATTTCTTCTGCACTTGTCTGTAAAAGTTTCATATAAACACCACCAGTATCATTAATAGTTTTACTCTCTCAAGATATTTCTCAACCCTCTCCCATGTAAGATGTCCAATGACATCATTTGTAATCTGAGTTGTTGAGTCAACCTGACCCATGTTATCTAGAACTGCAAGTTCCCATAAACCATTCTTACCACCATAAGAATAATCGTGTTTAATTACACTTGCACCATATCCATTTGGAAATGCATATCTATGTTGCACTCCATTGTATATGTAATTAGTCTCTGTCAAATATTCTCTCATAATTAATCCTTTATGTCTCTCAACCAGTCTCTATATGGAACTGGATTTTCTGTTATTTCTAAATACTTTTTGTATTCTTCTTTACTCTCTTTTGACTTAGTCATAGTATCAACCCAACCAGTAGATGAGTCTTCCCATTCTTTTGAGTTGCTCATCATGTAGTCGTGCCAGAGTTGTTTCATTTATAAAAAATATGATGTTGAATCTGAACTGTTTCGTTCAATGTTTCTGCCCAATATGGTTCAACCATTATTGAATGATAATGAGTTGCACCTTCAGTGATGTCAGGATACTTACCCATAAGAACATCTGATGCAACAATATATGAATCATAAAATGTATCAGTGTCTAGAGGTTCATCTGATTTACCATCACAGAACCAACTGAACTGACATTGATGTCGGACAGGAACCATCTTACCTTTCCAGTTCTCTCTCCACTTTGCCTGATATATTACACCACATACATCCTTTGGATAAAATGAATGTTCCATTCTATTCAACACTACCTGTGCAACTGCAACCTTACCTGCAAGAGGTTGATTACCTGCTTCAAAGTAAATGTTTTTTGCAAGACAAACTGCCTCTCCATTCTCATCAGATGCATAGAGTTTTGAACTCATACTTACTGCAATACCAATTATCAATCCCAGTATAAAATATACACTTCGTATTTTTACAAGCTGAGTTTCATTCCTACTACCTTTAAAAAATTTCATATTAATACCCCGATGTATTACATGCATATTCCGTAGGACAATTTATAGTCCCACATACACACTCGTTTCTTTCTAATCGTTCTTTAGCTTCTTCTTCTGCGATCGCACAATCTTCTGCATAAGACCTTAAATCCTCTAGTGTTATTTCGTTATCCATAGTATCTCCTTTGATGGTAATAAGATTTCGTCACATTCACATTCTTTCTTCCAAGAATCAAGAATCATTTTGTTTCCACTACATTCGTTATCCATAGTCTCTCCTATATTAAGTAATCAGGGCCGTAGATTCTCATCCTGTTTGCAGTGACATCATATCCATCAAACAAGTTTCCTCTAGGTTTGTTTAATGCAGGTGTTCTCCATCCTGCAGCTTTTAGAACATCACCAAATTTGAAATTCTCATTTGCAACATTGATGAATCCCCATACAGTAGAACCTTGGTAAGAACTATCTCCTGTTGCAGTAGATACTATCTTCCAATACTTTCGTCCTTTCTGAACTGTATAGTCGGGTGTGTTTAAATTTTCCCACTGAGACTTATGAGCTTTCATTAACTCAGTGCAAAGTTTTAAACATAGTATGTCAAGTTTTTTAGTTTCCATTGTATATCTCTCCTAAAAATATTAATAATATAAACCCAAACATAGGGACAATAAAGTCACTATCTAAGAGTCCGTGTCGTTCTATAAATCTCATCATGTTTATAGTATACTAAAAAGTGCAACCCATTGTCAAGTGTTATCTCCGTCTCTATACTCTATATCTGACTTATCAAATATCTTTCTCTTTTTTCTTTCCCAAATCAAGGGTATTCTTTTACCTTGTCTCTGTTCCTCTGCAACATGGAATGAACCATATGCAAATATTCCTGCAACAAAGACAACAAATATACCTAATATTAATTCCATGTTATCTCCAGTAAATCTGGCAGGGATGGGTCGCACACATCAATCGTATTAATGCTTGTGGATTTTGTGATATTTGACCCATGTATCCCTTGCCCGAGGTTCATTGACCCCCTATTCTTTGTTCAACTAATTCTATGACTTTCTTTTCTCTATACCATAGACCATTAAAACATTCTAATGTTCCATCTTCCCATTGCACGATATATCGTTTATAACCAAATGGTCTCTCTGTAAAGATACGAACATCACCATAATTCTTTAGTAATACTCTCATTTTTGAATCTCTATAAATTCTGTTGTTATTTGTTTTAGTTCTTTGGGTAAATCTTCAACCCGTTGTAAACCCCATGGTGTTCCTAGTGTCACTAATTTATTACCTGCAACGACACATTGATTCCACTTTGCATCATCATCTGCAAAGACTTCATTATTTTCTGCAAGGGTAATCATTTTCCGACCCAGTGCAACCACTCGTTTTACATAATTACTTTCTGTTTCCATTATGTTTCTCCAATTGAGTAAACATTATACTAAAAAGTGTATGTCAAAATCAAGTAGTTTTTATAAGTTTTTTTGTAAGTTGTCTAACTCTTGGATTTTCTTGTTGATTATCTCTACTCTATTAGGCCAATAGATGTAGTCTTTATCGGAATCCTTTGCAAGGTTTTCTAACAAAGGACGAATGAAATCATCTAGGGATTTGATGACTTCGGTTGCTGTTTCAGTTTTCTCAACTATCTTTGTATCAACAGATGCAAGTTCATCTGCATCCATAGCTGTAAAACCAAAATCGTTGTATTCAATACTCATACTATTATTTAGTCAATATTGTCCGTCTGTGGATATAAAATATATGAATGTGCATCCTTGATTGCTTGTTTCATATCCTGAACATCCCTGTAGTTTGAATGTCTTTGAATTGTAATCTCAGGTATTTCTATACTAGGGAATGATGTTATCAGGTAATATACTAACCCTGAAACATCCTGATGTGAAAGACTAGGTAAATCTTCATCGTCTAACAGTCCTAGATTGAGTGTAGTGAGTTTATATTGTTTGTTGGAGTTGTATGTCAGGTTATTAGATAAATGGTTTAGAGACGATTTCTGTGAGGCGTAGAGGTATCCTTTAGATATGTTTGGTTCACTTGCACGACTAGAAAAGTTTATAATAAATTTACTACTATCATCTTTCCATGCACGATGAGTGATATCTAATATCTGAGTTTGTAAAAAGTCTTTATGTGCAAAGTTGATTAACACATCCACATGATTCTCATTTTCTTTATCGTAAATCCAACACCTAGTGTCATTCATTGTTATATCTTCCATACGAATCACGGAGACTTTTATCGTCTCACCTTTGTATGGAGTTGCCTCAAGTGTATCTTTTATATTCTTTGCAAGACCACTACTTCCTGTTATTGCTACTTTCATAATACTCCTTGACTAAATCAAAAGATGGTTTTCCAAATAACGAACCATCTACACTACACTTATTACAAGGAGACATACTTCTGTCTCCCTTCATCAATTTTTTTCTAATCTTATTCATGGGTTTACTGAACCATACATCATGTAATGTTTGTTGCAATAGATTACCTATTACATGTTCACGACCCCAATCGTTGGAACAAAATAAAACATCACCATTCCAATCAACAAACATTTTATAGAATGGATAGTGACATGGTGTACCCTGTAAAGATTTTATATCACTCTCTTCTATACCAACCCAATCAATGACACCACTACGATTGTTTAGTATTAGTCCATGTTTCTCAAAGTCACCCCAGTGCATTCTATATTTAAATTGGTCTTGTCTGATACATGCATCGTCCATCAATTTATCAAAGTGTTCCATCTGTTCAGGCCCATCATACAGATTGATGTAAAGTAAATCTAGTCCTGACCTGTATAACCTGACGACATATTCTTCTGTAAGTTTATCACCATTAGTATTACACTCAAGTGTTGCTTGTGGTAATGAAAAATGAAATGCCTTTACAATGTCAGGGAACTGTGGGTTGAGTAAATTTTCTCCAAATCCACTAAAGGATACTTTACCTCTAAATGAATTTTGTGCAAGTTCTTCTGCAATTACTTCTGCACCTTTGACTGTCATATGTAGATTTCTATTTGGAAAAACTTCAGGGTCATGTCTTGGACAAAATACACATGTCCTATTACAGAGTTCTGTTGTGTTTACTTCTACAGTTAAAATAGAATCAAGAACTTCACCACGATTAGTTTTACTCCAGTGAAGTCTCTCTTGTTCTCTACGATGTTCTAGGAAATCGTATTGGTCATTGTGGACTTTTATTCTTTCCGACATACAACCCTTTTTTCTAAATCTAGTTTTTGTTCTTGATATTCACAAATGACTTTGTCACCTTCTTTCCAATCAACCATGTGTTTGGGAATGACAAAGAACTGAGAGTCTATGTCTTCGTTTAAAACTGTAGACCTAGGGAAACCATCCTCTTTAAAAAGAAATGTCTTTAGAGAGACACTGAAGTCCTCTAAGGGGAACATTGATATGACTAAGTCCTCTCCTATTGTCTGTGCATATGCATGTCTATAGAGAGAACCTAAATGGACTGAATAGTCTCTAGGAAAATCTAAACGAAGAACATCGTCTTCAATTCCTTCCAACTGCTGTTGATAGATAGGACTTACTTCGTTTAGATTTAAACTTCTAATCTTTTTCGGGATAACCGAAGTTGGAACTTCCACTGTCTGCATCGTCTTCCTCTGGCACATCATACTCTAGATTTTGAAGTTCACCTGTTTCTTGTAAATCAGATATAAACCTTTCTGTTTCCTGTTCAAAGATATCAACTAAGTCTTCCTTAGAGAAGTCATCATCAGTAGGAACTGGAACATCAAATCCTAGATTCTCTGCACTCTCTAAGATTTGGTCTGTAGTCATACTTTCTAATTCCACTCTGTCAGGAATTGTAATCTCTTCAAACTCTTCAGGTTCAGGTTCATCGTTTGCATGTTTATCTGCAATTGCATCTAATAATTCTTCTTCAGAACCATATGATGGTATTTGTGTTTGATGGGTGCTCATTGTTTTTAAACTAGGTGCATTACCACCAGTCACAAATGGTGCAGATGTATGTGATTGTGGAAGAGTAGGTTCTGTTTCTGTATCTTCATCATACAGTCTGAATGCTTCTTTTGTTTCTTCAATCTTTTCATTCAGTCCTTCATCTTTAGTAATAGGTTTTTCTTTTAGATGATGATATAATCCACTACTTCTTTCTTCTGATTCTTGTTCTACCTTTTCAACTTCATCTACAAAGTCTGCAAATGTTTTTGGTTCATCAGGGATTGGGTCTCTTGGTTCAATCTCTAATTCTAGTTGTTCTTCAACTGGGTCATCATATGCAGGAGTGTCATAGGAACTTCCTGCTTTTTCTACACCATCCATTTGTTCTATGGTTGGTTCATCCCAACTCTCCATAGGGTCAGGTGGTGGCATATCAGGTTCAGGATTCATTGCACGAACCATTTCCCATGCCTTTGATTTTGTTGGTGCAGAAGTTATATTATCTTTTGACACTTGAACTGCATCCTTTGACTCTTGCATCAATCTATTAACTTCTGCAAGTTCTTCAGGTGTAAGGTTTCTTTCTTGTTGACCTTCTTTTAATCCTACAACTCCATCACCATCTAAGTCAATGTGAATACCATGTGACTTAAGAACTGCTTCCATCTGTGCCATTGACACCTGTGCTTGTTCTAGTTTATCTTGAGTTGACTTTCTAAGAGTTCTTTCGTCTGTAAGTTTTTGTTCTTGCTCTTGTTCTCTTCTTGCAAGTTCTTGTTGTCTTACAACAATCTCTTCTTCTGCAATTTCATTTAATCTTCTAGTTGCAGTTTCTACAGATTGATTATATTGGATAAGTCCAGTCTCTAAGTCTTTTGCAATACTTGATAACATATCAAGGTCTCCTACTTTAAAGATACCCTGACTTAATCCGTTGTTAATTACTGCAGACACGGCTTGTGCCTGTTGTGGTGATACACCTACTTTATAGTTTTGAATTCGTTCCGTAATTCTATCTTTCTCAGTAGGTTCAGATACAGTTGTATCTGCAAATGTTGATTTCACTTCTTGTTCCATATATCATATACTCCATGGAGTCGCACACGACTAGAAAGTTCTACATATCGGAAAGTGTTATGTTCCCTTTCCACTTTAATTATGTATAGTCTCTGGCGACAATAATATTTATTAAATCTTGATATCGGGGAATGCTTCTACGAACACTTCCTTAGTCAAATACTTAAATGGATTTATTTTATCTTTCACTAAATCCAATAGTTCCGCTTCCTTTGCAGGAATACCTTCCAAGAGTTGTATCCACATGGATTCTCTTCTCAGGTTATCTAATTCATCTGTCACATAATACTTCAACTTATTGAATTCAAATCTAAGTGAAGTCTCTGTTAAGTCCGATGCAGGTGCAGGGTTATCACCATATGGTGTTTTACCTTCAGGAAGTCTTGACACTATATTGTCATCAAACAACCATTGTAAAACAAATCTTACTGCACCATTTCTATCGTTGTATACTCTCAACCCTTGAGCTGCAAGACTTGTATCTTCTTCTGCAACGATGTTTGCTTGACATAATATCTCGTAAACATCTGCATCATTTTGGAGAGTCCTTCTCTCCGTGACCAATTCCATTTTAGGTTTATTGGGAGCTCCTTTTGGTCTACCTCTCCCTCTTTTCTTTTCTTCTGTCATAACGAAAAATCTCCAATGTTATCTAACAAGTTTGTGAGTCTATGACTCGTTAAGTAATCAAACACCTTACCTTTAGGTGGATTACTCTTTTCAAATTCTTTCAAGATGTCCTCTTCTATTTGTTGAGGAATAAACTCTAAATCAATTAAAGTTTGATTTCTTAGAAAGTTCCTATAGTATTTATCGTCTTCCTGAATACTGATTCTCATATACTTTTCAAGTATAGGTCTTCTAACAGGTGTCTGTCTAATACCTTCAATCATACAATCATCCCTAGATAACATGTTAGGGACACCATCTGATTTATCACCTTTGATGATATGTTCTTTAAGAAATGCAGATGGGTCATTACAGACAATCATCTGTCCTTGGTTTGGTGAGAACTGAACTACATTATTAAATTTGTGTAGTTGTTGAAAGTCTTTATCACCTGACACGATTAGAACATCATGTCCTTCTGCACTTAACTTCTTAGTCAAGACTGCAATGATATCATCTGCTTCACACTTCTCCACATACATGTAATGGTATGGGAAGTTTTCTCTAATCTCATCTTTGACAACTTGGAGTGTATCAAATATCAAACCCCAATCTTTGTCATCTTCGTCTCTTGACTTTCTTCTGTTTGCTTTATATGGTGGGAAGAAGTCTCTTCTCCATGGATTACCTGCATCTGTGCAGAGAACGATCTCTCCATAATCTCTTGCATACTTACTCTGATAATTCCGTATGGAATTTAATATCATATGACGAAGCATGTCTTCGTTTATCTCATTGTTGTTCAACTTGAGTTGAACCATCAGACCTGCAATTATGGTCTGAGTAAAATCTATTAAAATCATTTAACCACTTTAACTAATATTATATTTTTGGTAATCCTATCGTTTCCTTCTTTTAATTTACTTCTTGGTATTTCATCCATGAACTTCTGTGCAATAATATTACCACCTGATACCAGTCTATCAAGTAGATTCAAATCTGTCAAGGTCTTTTCTTCACAAACATCATAACCAGTAATTCTTGAACCTCTGACGGATAGTCCTTGTCCTTCAAACTTTGTTAGTTTCTTAGATGTAGTGTTATAGACGAATAACATTCTTGCACGAATGATTTCTTCAGGATTGATTGATTCATACTTTGTGAACTTTTGTTTGTATGGTAATTTCTTGACAAGTTGTGCAGGTGTTTTGATACGAACTTTACGAACAGGTTTGTATTCATCACAATACTGAACGATGTCGTTTTCTATTTGTTGAAGTTTCTTGATGACCTTTTCTTTTTGTTTGGATGTTAAGAATGAATATGCTTCTTCTAGTTGTTCACACTTCTCTTCATTCTTTAATTCATACTGAGTTGTCTCTGTGCATCCTTTCATATATGCAACGACTCTACCACTGTATCCTAATTGTTTGAGATACTTTAACATAGAGAAGGACGAAGTTTTCTTGTCCATGAGTTTATCTATTTCAAACTCAACAATGTCTAAGGCAGTAAATGCCTTTTGTCTCATTCTCTCTTGTATAGTATTCATGGTTCCCATTATATAAAAAGTTATTCGTCATTGTCAATAGGGTTATCCCAATTATCCCTATTTTTAAAATACTCCATAATCTCCTGTGTCATTCCTTTCTCAATTTTTTCAATACCACCAAAGCCTGGCATACTATTGACTTCTAAAATGTAAGGTTGTTCTTTCTCTCTATTGTTTGCAGGAATAAAATCAACACCTACTAATCTTCCACCAACTGCATTTGCAGCTTTGATTGAATCTTCTCTTTCTATATCAGTAAGTTCATATTCATCTGAACCAGCACCCAGTGATACATTACTTCTAAAATCATCACCCTGTATAACTTCTCTCTTCATGACTGCTTTAACTTCACCATCTAATATGATGACACGAACATCATGGTCAGTCTTAATGTATTCTTGAACTAAGAGTGGCATCACATCATCTTTAAGTTTTAACATTTGCACTGTAGAATTAAGTGACCTCATACTCTCCATAATTAAAACACCAACACCTGTTTGTGAACCTGTTGATGTTTTTAGAATTACAGGGAACTCATCATTGAAGTGTTCTTTCATAACTCTTATTGAATCGTCTGAATAACTCAATGGTATTGTTTTGGGTGTTCTACAACCTGCTCTTCTACATAGTATATCAGTTAAATATTTACTACAACACTTATACCAATTATCTATAGATGGAATCCCAAGATATCCCTCGTATTCAAATTCATGTATGATATCTGTCCATGTTTGAACATTAGTCAATCCAGGCGTCCCTAGACCTCTTGAAAAAAGTAAAGTGTTATCGGGTGATACCTCAATTGGTTTTTGTTTTGGTATTCTTAATTCACCCTTTTCATTTGGTAAAACAACAATCTCTGTATCAGGGTCAAAATCATAAGAATGAATAAATGTCTTACCACCTTTTCTTTCTACATAAAGACCATTAAAGTCAACACGAAATATTTGAATGTTTGCCTTTTTAGCTGCTTCGGTCATTAACTTCCAAAGGTCAGACGATGCAGATGCATCAGAGACATCCCTTGTTTGGTCAGAAGTATTATTACAAAACATTACAATCTTGTAAGGTTTGATATTCTCTTCTTTTAAATTTATATGTTCGTTAAATGATTTCATCTTCATTCCTATGTAGTGTCACGAAGTGTTCTGCATCAACAACCACCAAAGGTTTTTTATTGTTCTTCTTCATCACTACGATTGGTGTGTATCCCTTGCAGTTAGATTCTGCTTGTTCGTATGCATCCCATACATTTAATTTCTCTTGGTTCTTACATTCAATACTGTAGGGAAAAACATTTCGTGATTGTTTTCCCATGATGATGTCTTCACCACTAGAACCCATTGGACGACTTTCTAAATCTTCACCATCCAAATGTAAACTTTCTACTAAGAGGTTTCTAAACCACTGTTGAAGTCTACGACCTTTTGCTTTTGCTGATTGTGTTTTCATAATATATCATACTTCTATTGCAAAGATTTTACTCTTGTCTATCTCCACTTGTTCTAAATCAAAATTAATTGAGACACCACAACCACATGATGATTGTTCTTTAGGATTAAGAAACTTGAATACTTCATTCAATCCTTCTTTTCTAAAATCTAGTGTCATACCATTTATATATGGCACACTCAATTTATTTACTACAAACTTTAATTCACCAAAGTCAACTTCTAAATCATCTTCGTCTTTGTTAATAACAGAATCAAAGATGTATTCAAAACCTGCACATCCACCACCTGTTATACCAAGTCTAATAAAATTAAACTTTTCTTGTTTCTTTTTTTCTAAAAGTTTTACGATTGCTTCGTCTGTAATTTCTATTAACTGCATACAGTTATTTATCAGAATCTAAGTCTTTTGGTAATATAGTTTCCGTAGGTATGTATATTTCTTCATCCTCAGGGATGTATAAATGATTGATTTCACACCTATTGCAGGTGTCTATTGCATCGTAGATGGTCTCTACAAGAGGTTCTCCACCTAGATTAAATGATGTGTTGAAGATAACTGGGACTCCAGTTATGTCGTTGAACCCTGATATTAAATCATAGTAGTTCTTGTTTTGTTCTCTAGTGACAGTTTGGATTCTACAAGTTCCGTCTGCATGAACTAGGGAAGGGATGTTATCATATGCAGGTTGTTTAGCTTGAATTGCAAATGACATCCATGGTGATTCTTTGAGAGACTTCATATCAAAGTATTCGTCTGCATACTCTAACATGACACTACCTGCAAAAGGTCTGTATTCTTCTCTTCGTTTAACTTCGTTGACAATTTGTTTTGCATCAGGAATCCTTGGGTCAAACATGATTGACCTATTACCTAATGCTCTAGGCCCCCACTCAGATTGACCTTGGAAGATTGCAACGATTTGTTTCTTACTAATCAGTAAGTCTAAACATTCATCTAAGTCTCTGACAATATTTGTTAGTATCATAGTGTAATCCTTTTATGTAAACACGCACCCAAGGCAGTTCCACCATCATGAGGGATTGGGTCAACGAAAAATTCATGGTCAGGAAACTCTGACAAGTATTTGTAATTGTTCGTGCAGTTTAAACTGAATCCACCTGATAAAACTATTTTGTTAACATCAGGATTTCGTTTGATTGCATCTTTGATAATTTTGACATACTCATCATAACTTTCTAATTCTAATCTTTGTGCAACATCATAGTTGTTATAACCTTTGAACAGATTACGACCATAAGATGCCATACCCATAATCTTACCTGCACCTCTTCCTTCGGGGTCTGCACCAAAGTGTTTGGATAACATTGAGAAGTTCATACCCATAGAAGGACGAGAGTCAAAGAAAACTTCTGCACCATTCTTTTCTATTTTAGATTCTGACTTAGTTGTAAACATCATATCCCAAGGCATGTTTGGAAATGCACTTGAGAACTCTGTGCAGAATCTATGATTAGATAATCTTTGATATTGCAGTTGTGGAACACTTGATGGTTCACAACGATAGATGGTTTCCATTTCCTGAAAGTTAGGATGACTGTCATAGTGTCGTTGAGCACCACCACCATCCCATACGATACCAATTACAGTTTCGTCTTTCCATGGTGATAATGCATGACCACAATATGCATGATACAGGTGATGTTCAAAATCCATACTAAAATAATTAGTTGCAAGTTGGTCAACACAAATACCAGTTGCAATGTGTTTGTCACCTTCTACATCTTCTTCTATTTCCATGTAGGAAGAATGTTTCTCTACAATCTTATCAATGTTCTCTCTGTTCCAAATATTATCTTTTGAAAACTCCATGAGTTCATCACCCACCTTTCTATCAAAGACCATTTCACCATCAACAAAGACACCATAATGTCTTCGGTCAAAAGTTGCAATGACTATGTGGTCAGGCTGTTCTACTAAACTTCTTGGAATGGATAGGTATTGGTAGTTCCTAGGTTCAGGTGTCCACCATTTGTCTCTTCTAAATCTTGGTTCGTCATGCACATAATCTATTTTGTCATCCGTGATATGTGCGATACTAGGGTCATGGGAAATGTTAATCCCTAAAATTTTCATAATATATCCTTACTGTTCTTCTGTAGGTTCTTTGTAATCAAATGATTTTAATAATTGTTCTTTGGTAATCAGTCCTCTTGCAAGAAAGACCTCTATAACTTCTCTATGTGAGTTTTTCTTTCCAACCCACCATCCATATGCAAATGAACCACCTGCACATGCAGTGATGAACCAAAAGTGTGTCCAAAATAAGTCCATTATACTATATAATCCTCAGGGTCATCCCCACCAAAGTCGTCTTTACGAATTTTATCTATGTATGTTTCAGTTCCCCATTTGAAAATCATCACTAAAACTGCAATGATTGTCCCCCAAAATAATAGGTTTAACCCTAATTCAAAGATAAAAATCGGTGTATTCCATAAAAATTCTAACATTTTAACTCCAACATGAGTGAACTGAACAACCAATAATGGTTAACTGTAATAGTATATAGACAATGAAAATGGAAAGTCCCCATCTAAATATTCTCCACCCATTCCACTTTATATCCATTGTTCAATAATATTTCTGAGTAATAATAATAACCCTGCACCATTTAACATGATGAGTGCTCGGTCTTGCCATAGAAATGAGACCACCAACCATAAGGATATACCTATTACGGACAGGTATAAATCATAGAGTAAGTATTCTTCCACCCCCCTCATAGACATTGCAACGAGGACGAAGACGGATGCGACCCACTTGAGATACCAGTCAATGGTATACTTGGGTGTTGCCGACTTGAATATTCGTTTAGAGTTTTCTAGTTCTTCTTTTTTAAATTCGTTTGACCCCATCAGATCATTCCCCCGTTCAAAGACAGAACATAGTTATGTATAAAAAAAGAAATCCTAACAATCATTTAATTCTCATTTGATACCACATGATTGCAACTGTTAACAATGCAGTAAAGATTAAACCTAACCATATTAATGTCTCAATCATCTTAATTTATTAGTGTTTCCGATAATCCAAAATAACTCTGAACCATCTTTCTTCCACTCCACCATGTCAAAACTTTTACTTTCATATATCATATCTAGTTCTATA
>VTLG01004680.1_pt1 | contig 15595 bp, 6 predicted proteins | sample 4694571 | NCBI WGS metagenome assembly VTLG01 (sample SAMN12604809, study PRJNA352737) | marine metagenome | biome: ENVO:00000447; feature: ENVO:00000209|ENVO:00000569|ENVO:01000036; material: ENVO:00002151; isolation source: viral sequences binned using virsorter ...
TGATAGAGATTTTGTTGGCATCACAACCACATCAAGTTTCAGTGGAAGAATCTTTAATAGATCTGGTATTAAGGGTGGAAACACTAAAGCATATGCTGCAAACTATAACATTGATGATATATCTCAACAGTTTGATGGCCAAACAAAAGAGTTTACCCTTAAAGTTAATAAGTCAAATGTAACTGGTATCGCAACAAACCTTGGTATTGTAATGGTAAATGGAATATTACAGGGTGCTGGTGAATTAAATGATTATGCATTATCTGAAGTTTCTGGAATTACATCCATAACATTTACAGGAACTGCATCATCTATTGCTAATGATGTTAATAATGCCTCAGTTCCAGTTGGTGGTATTATCGTTTCTGTAGCATCAAGTGAAGGATTAGGATATCAACCATTAGTTTCTGCTGGTGCTACAATACATTTCAATAATATTGGTGTTGCCACCGCAGTTAGTATTGGTAATAGTGGTTCTGGTTATAGAGTATCTCCAGGCTATGCTGGTCTAGGGTCTGTAACTTCTATTGGTGGTGTTGGAATTGCAACAGTTGTTAATGTTGCCATTGCTGTAACAACCTCTGGAGGAACTCCAACTATTCAAAATATTGGAACTGCTGCAGTTACGAATGGTCGTGTTGTAAGTATCGCTGTCACAAATACAAATCCAATACCTGGTATAGGAACTCAAAACCCATCATCAGTCGGAACTGGTCAATCAACATTTATTGCGATAATTGATGCACCATTACCATATCAAGATATTCCTCTTTGGTATGATAATGATTCAACACCAGGTGTTGGTGGATCACAGGCAAGAGCAAATATCACAGTTGGTGTAGCAACTACAGGTGGTCGTGTCATAGACTTTGAAATAACAAACACTGGATTTGGATATAAGAATGCTCAAGTGTTAACAGTTCCTACTTTTGCAACTGCACCTAGTGAATCATATGCAGTTCCAATAGATGCACATTTATTCAAACCATTTAAGTTAACTCTAGATAGAGTTCATCATGATGAATTTAATATGTGGAGTATGGGAGAACTTCAAGCTATTGATGACTTCTCAAATCTATTTGATGGAACTAGAAAAGTATTCCCACTTACAGTTGCTGGTGAAGCATTTGCTATACAGGCAAGAACTGGATCAAACATAGTTGTAAGGGATACGATTATTCTTACTATAAATGATGTTTTACAAGTACCTGGTGAGGGTTATATATTTGATGGTGGTGGATCAATAACAATGACTGAAGCACCAAACGCTGGTGATGTTATGAGAATGTTCTTCTATAGAGGAACTGGTGGTGAGGATGTGAAGGATAGAGATATTGTAGAAACTGTTAAAGTTGGTGATGACTTACAGGTTGGATTTGATCCTGCTTATAATACAAGAACATTTTTAGAATTCCCAAGAACAGTATCAGAGATTGTATCATCAAGTCAAGTTGATACTAATCAATACTATCAAAGAGGTTTAGGTGATTCTGAAACAGAGGTCAGACCTGTTAAGTGGTATAGACAAATTGAAGACAAGTATATTGATGGTAAAATAGTTCGCAAAGATAGACCTTTATATGAACCTAATTTATTCCCAAGTGCATATTTAATACAGTCTGTTGGTGTTGGTTCAACATCTATATTCATTGATAATTGCAAACCATTCTTCAATCCAGAGAATGAAAACCCAGTAAATAGAAATTTCCAAAAAGATATTCAGATTATTAATGCAAGTCATGAATATGAATTCCTTGCAGGTGCGGCTGCCACTGCTGTTGTTTCTATTGCTGGAACAATTTCAAGTATTGAAATATCTGATGGTGGTGAAGGGTATACTGCTGCTCCCACAGTTACAATACAACAACCTGTAAGTATTGGTAACACAGGATTTGCTGGTATTGGAAGCACCACTATCGCGATAGCAACCGCTACAATAAGCAATGGTGTTGTGAATGCAATCACTGTAGGAGTAAATTCTGGAATAGGATATACTTCTGCTAAACCTCCTACTGTTTTAATCTCCCCACCTACATATGTTAGGGAAGAAAATACTATTGATTTATATGAAGGAGACTTTGGTATTGTTACTGGAGTTGGTATTTGCTCAAATATCTCTAGAGCAAATGGTGTAGGAATTGGTATTGGAACTGCTGTTGTATTTGACTTGTATATTCCAAAAGGTTCTCCACTAAGAGATGAGAATATAACTAGCCCTGATCCAATCACAGTAAGTGGATTGACAACTGGATTCTTCTTTACGGTTAGTGGTTCTAATCTTGGTTCTGGAGTCACTTCGTTAAATATGGCTGGTTCTTACGTTGGTGTTGGAACAACTGCTTTAGATAACATCTATGAGGTTTCTCATCATGTTGGTGTTACAACTGTTGGGTTTGGATCTGATCAGGCACAAACATTAACACGAGTATTCTGCAGAGTTCTAAGTTGGAACGGATTGGAGAATACTGTTGGTTATTCTACATTAAACCAAGGTCTATCAACATCATTCGTAGGTGACTATAGTTGGGGTCGATTACAACTAACAGATAGACAAATAGCACAAGCATATACCATTAATACTACCAATGGTGTCACGGGTATTAAGACTGGCCCACAGGTTAAGAGAAAGGCGGCTCTTAAATCTGAGAATTATGTCGTCTAAATAAATAAAAAAAGTGTAACACAAGTTCATGTCGGCAATCATAACGGATCAAATAAGAATATTAAATGCAAAGAATTTCGTTGCTGGTGTATCCACTTCGACTAACTCTTACTATGCTTTTGTGGGTTTACCTAATCCTACAAGTATCGTGTCAACATGGGATTCTGCTCCTCCAGCACCCATCGATAGTTTCAATAATATGAATGATTATTATGATACTATGCTTGCTGTTAAGAGAATAACTTCTGCTGATGTAAAACAAATTGTTCCAAAACAGAATTGGAGTTCAGGTACAACATACGATTATTATAGACATGACTACAGTATTTCTAATGCACCACCAAACTCTGGTGGAACATCATTATATACTGCAAACTACTTTGTTGTTAATAGTGATTTTAGGGTTTATATTTGCTTACAGAATGGAACAACACCAGAAACACCTGATGGTAAACCATCTCTAGATGAACCAACATTTACTGATTTAGAACCAAGAGCAGCTGGTACTTCTGGTGACGGATATATTTGGAAATATTTGTATAGTATTAAACCAGCCGACTTAGTTAAGTTTGATTCTACAGATTTCATGCCAGTTCCTTTGAATTGGGGAGATAATGCTGCAGATGCGTCTATAAAAAATAATGCTGTAGACGGTGGAATTAAAATTGTTGTTGTTAAGAATAGAGGAACTGGTATAGGAACTGCTAACCAAACTTATACTAGAGTTCCAATTAAAGGTGATGGATTCAATGCAGAATGCACTGTTGTTGTTAATAACGATGCTCAAATAGAAAGTGTTACGATATCTAATGAAGGATTTGGATATACTTATGGTAACGTTGATTTAGCTGCTGGATCAGTTCCAACACCTACATCTCCACCAACTCTTGATGTTATTATTCCACCACCAGGTGGTCATGGTTCAGACATCTATAGAGAGTTGGGTGCAACTAATGCTTTACTTTATGCGAGAATTGAAAATGATGATGAAAACCCAGACTTTATAACAGGAAACCAGATAGCTAGAATAGGTATCATAGAAAATCCTAAAGCCTTTGGTTCTGACCAGTTACTTACATTAGATAAAGCGAGTGCTGCATATGGATTAAGATTGACAGGAACTGGATATAGTTCTGTAACATTTACTCCTGATAGTTTAATATCTCAAACAACTGGAACAGGTGTTACTGCTTACGGAAAAGTTATTGCCTACGATCAAACAACAGGTGTTTTAAAGTATTGGCAAGATAGAACTATTGCTGGTTTCATAACTGCAACAGGTTCTGTATCTACTGCACAAACAGCAACTGCAGCGATTTATGGTTATAACACAACAAGATTTACTGCTGATCCAGCCACTGGTGGTAACGTAACTATTGTTGGTGGTAGTTCTAATTTATCAATTAGCACTACATTTACAGGTCTTTCCACCTCAATAAATAATAGAACCTATTACCTTGGTCAAACATTTACTAAGGGAGTTTCTAATCCAGAAATTGACAAATATTCTGGAAATATGATTTATGTTGATCACAGACCATCAATTACAAGATCTTCCAATCAAAAAGAAGATGTCAAAATAATATTACAGTTCTAATTAACTATGGCTCAGCAAACCAATCTTAACGTTTCACCGTATTTTGACGATTTTGATCCGAATGATAATTATCATAAGGTTCTTTTCAAGCCTGGTTATCCTGTACAAGCAAGAGAATTATCAGGTCTTCAGTCTATATTACAAAATCAAATTGAAAAATTTGGTCAACATTTCTTTAAAGAGGGTGCAAAAGTAATACCAGGTAATACTGCGTATTCTCCTGAGTATTATGCTGTTGAATTAAATAATAGTCATTTAGGGGTTCCTGTAGAATTTTATATTGATCAGTTAATTGATAGGAAGATAATTGGAGCAACAACTGGTGTAACAGCGATAGTTAAACAGGTTCTCAGGTCTGAGAATAGTGAGAATGGTAATCTAACACTTTATATTTCATACATGTCTTCTGGTGTAGAAGACAGCACAATTAAAGTATTTGCTGATGGTGAATTATTAATAGCAGATAGTGATATTGTTTCAGGGCCTCAAAATAATGCCTTTATACCTTCAGGAGAAACATTTGCTTCATGTATTGCTAATAATGCAACATCTACTGCTGCATCTTTCTCTATATCTAACGGTGTTTATTTTATCAGAGGTAATTTTGTTCAGGTTCAAGATGAAACAATTTTATTGTCTCAGTATGGTAATACTCCAAGTGCTAGAATTGGTTTAAGAATAGAAGAAGATATAATTAATGCTGATGAAGATGAAACATTAGCAGACAACTCAAAAGGATTTAATAATTATGCTGCACCAGGTGCAGATCGTTTAAAAATATCTGCTAGTCTATTTGCTAAACCATTAGATGATTTTAATGATTCCAATTTTGTTGAATTGGCAGTTATTGATAATGGATTATTAAGATCTCAAGTTAAAAACACAAATTATGGTTTTATTAGAGATGAATTAGCTCGTAGAACATTTGCAGAATCTGGCGATTACACAGTTAAAAGTTTTAGTGTTGCTGTAAGAGATTCATTGAATGATAATTATGGTAATAATGGAGTTTATGAAGAAGGTCAATTTACACAAGGTGGAACTTTAGCATCAGATGATCTTGCATTGTATCAAGTATCACCAGGTAAAGCTTTTATTAAAGGTTATGAGGTTGAAACTATTAGTTCTACTTACATAGATTGCCCAAAACCAAGAACATCACTAACATTAGAAAGTCAGGGAGTATCGTATAAAACAGGAAATTCCATAAGAATGAATAATGTATCTGGTGCACCTCAGATAGGAATAGGAAATACTTATATTATTAGTTTAAGAGATCAAAGACAAGGATCTTCACAGTTAAGTGCTAATGGAGAAGAGATTGGTGTTGCTAGAGTTTATGATTTTGCTTTAGAATCTGGTTCTTATACTGTAGCTAACTCTGCAGTTAATCAGTGGGATATCTCATTATATGATATTCAATTGTATTCTAAATTAACTCTTAATGAACCAATTACACTCACAATACCAACTGAAATAAAAGGAAAGTATAGTGGTGCTACAGGATTTTTAAGATCTGCTGTAAGTAATAGTACATCCATAGTAGTTTATAATAAAACTGGAGAGTTTATAACTAACGAACCATTTGAGATTAATGCTATTAATAATAGTCGTGTTGCAACTGCAATTACCTCTTTTGGTATGCAAGATGTTAAATCATTATATGGTGGCCCTGATAATGGTGATGTTGGTTTCGCAAAAACTTTTAATGGAGATGTAATACAATCACCAATAATTGATTTTGGTAATGCTCAATTTACTGCGATAGACAATGCAACAGGTATATGCACAGTTACTAGTGAGAGTTCATTATTTCCAGGTACATTAAAAGTTGGAAATATTTTATCGTTTAGTGGATTAGGTAATAACGTTCCATCATTTGCAAGAATAACAGAAGTCAATACAAATGATGTCAAAGTTACTGGTGTTACTACAGTTACTGGTGTTGTGAGTGGTGCTATTCCAACATCTATTAATCAAACTTCTAGTTTAAAACTTGTAACATCACCTTTAGAAAGATCTACTGAAAGCAAATTATATGCTGAGATGCCTAAATCATTCATTTCAAATGTTGATTTAACCAACTCCAGCATAACTATTAGAAAATCATTTGATGTAGATGTAGCAATTAATCCAAACACAGGATTAGGTCAACTTACCTCGGCATTAGCTGCAGATACTAACGAATCTTTTTTACCATTTGATGAAGAGAGATATGTTTTCATGAGATCTGATGGAACAACTGTTTCTTTAACAGAGGAAATGTTCTCTTTTTCCGCAGGTAATACAGTATTACAGATAGAGGGATTAGGTGCAGCAACAACTGGGTGCACATTAATAGCAACTCTCACTAAATCAAAACCAACAGCAAAAATAAAAAGGTTAAATCGTGTAAATTCAACAGTAATTAATTATTCAAAAGATAGTGCCTCTGGTATTGGTGCTACAACTTTAAATGATGGTTTAACATCAGGAAACTTCCCTACAGGAACAAGAGTTCAAGATATTAAAATATCATTAAATGAGGCAGATGTTGTGGGAATTCATGGTATTTTTGAATCCACAGATACATCAGAGGCATCTGCACCTAAGATGACACTAACATCTCTAAATGGCCCTTCTGGTAAAGCAACAGACTTAGTTGTTGGTGAAAAATTCTCAGGTCAAAATAGTGGTGCGGTAGCAATCGTGGCTGAAGTTTTAACAGATGCTCAGATTACATATATTACTCTTAATGAAACTGCTTTTGAAGAAGGTGAAGTTGTAGTATTTAAAGAAACAACAGTTCAAGGTTTAATTACAACTTTAGATAATCCTAGTAAAAATGTATCAGCAAATTATACATTTACCAATGGTCAAAGAAGCACTTTCTATGATTATGGATTTATCACTAGAAGATCAGGTATAAAACATCCAAAGAGACAATTAAAAATATATTTTAAAAATGGTTTTTATGAAGCAACTGATGAAGGTGACATTACTGTAAAAAATTCTTACGATACTTTTGATTATGCAAGAGAAATTCCTATGATTAATGGTGAAATGGTAACTGATACCATTGATATAAGGCCAAAAGTTTCATCTTATAGTGTTCTTGAAAATGTAAGATCACCATTTGAGTTTTTTGGAAGAACATTTACTGCGTCAGGAAGTTCTGCTCGAAATATATTAGCTTCCGATGAATCGATCAATCTTGATTTTTCATATTTTGTTGGTAGAGTTGATAGAATTTTCTTAGATAGAACTGGAAGATTTCAAGTTCAATACGGGGATCCATCTGATAAACGAGAATCTCCAAATTCAGTTGAAGATGCTATAGAGTTAGCAAGAGTGGAATTACATCCATTCATGTTCCAACCAAGACATGTAAATATTGATTTCTTAAAGTATAAGAGATATAGAATGAAAGATATTAAAGATCTTGAAGACAGAATCAAGAACTTAGAATATTATACATCATTGTCTATGCTGGAAACACAGACATCAAACTTATTCATTCCTGATGGTGATGGATTGAATAAATTTAAATCTGGATTTTTTGTTGACAATTTTTCAACCCTGCAACCACAAGAAACTAATGGATTTAAAGTTAAAAATAGTTTAGATCTTGAGAATAATGAATTAAGACCACAACATTATTGTACATCTGTAGATTTAATGCCTGGCCCTGTGGAAGGTGTTGATGCGGGGGCTGATCGTTCTTTCCTTGCTGCAGAAGGAACAAATATAAGAAAGAGTGAAGAAGTAGTAACTCTTGACTATACCGAAGTTGAATGGTTAAGTCAGCAGTTTGCTACAAGAACAGAAAGTGTAACACCATTCTTAGTTAGTTTCTGGCAAGCAACTGTTAAGTTAACACCAGCATCAGATACATGGACAGATACTGCAAGACTTGATGCTAAAATTATTCAGCAAGAGGGTAATTTTGCTGGTGTTATGGCACAAGCAATGCAAGAGTTTGGAGTTGATCCACAAACTGGATTATCACCAATACAATGGAATTCTTGGGAAACTAGTTGGGTTGGAACAGATTATTCGGATCGTAAAGAAAGAAGACAGACCTCAAGCACAGTAACTGAGGAACATATCATTAGAAGGGGTTGGATAAACGGTGGCCGTGGAACAAACATTTCTAGATGGGATACAACAACTACAACAACAACTTTTGAAGATACAATTCGTGATACATTCCGAGTTGATAATCAAACTAGAACTGGAACTAGAAAAGTTGTTACAGAGCAGTTTGATAATGAATCTTTAGGAGATAAAGTTGTGAGTCGTGATGTTATTACTAACATGCGTTCTAGAAACGTTGAAGTTAGAGTAACAAAGTGTAAACCACTTACACAATTATATGGTTTCTTTGATGGTGTTAATGTAACACAATACATTAGCCCTAAATTAACTGAGATCACAATGACTTCAGGAACTTTCCAAGTTGGAGAAACTGTTATTGGAAAGATGCCAGGATCTGGTATACCTGCAGAGGGAACAGATAAACCTGCGATTAAATTTAGAGTAGCACAATCAAATCATAGAGCAGGCCCATATAATGCTCCAACAGAAGTTTTTGCTAAGAATCCATATATTTCACAAGTTGGTGCTACTGGTCTTGAAACATTCTTAGGAACACCTGGCACAGTTCAATTAGCATCTGCTAGTGGTGGTGCTACGGATATGCCAGCAACTTACTCTTCTACATCTACTATTTTAAATATTGATACCAAATCAATGAGTGATCAAGCACAAGGAGATTATTTTGGTTACACACATGTTGGTATGGAGCTTAGAGGTCAAAATAGTGGTGCTACAGCAGTCGTATCAAATATGAGATTGATTTCTGATCTTGGTGCAAACTTAATTGGTAGTTTCTATATTCCAAATCCAAATAGTGGTAATCATCCAATATTTGAGACAGGAACGAAAACCCTTACAATGATTGATAATACTAGTAACAATCAAGAAAATACAGATACATATGGTGAAGCTAAATATTCTGCTGAAGGAACATTAGAGACAGTTCAAGAAAATATTATTTCTACTCGAAATGCGATAATTCAAACCAAACCTAGTAAAGATGAAAGAGCTGTTAGACAACTAACAGGATCCACTGTTATGAAGACAGAGGCAATTTCAACTGATACTTCAGTGAGTTCAAGAACTGGATGGTATGACCCATTAGCACAATCTTTCCAAGTTACTGAAGAGGGTGGAATCTTTATTACAAGTTGTGATATCTACTTCCAAACTAAGGATGATATGGATATTCCAATGACATTCCAAATCAGAACAATGGAGGGTGGAGTTCCAACTCAAAAGATTTTACCATTCTCTGAAATAATTAAAGCTCCTGACCAAATCAATGTATCTACGAATGGAACTGTAGCAACAAGATTTACTTTTGAAGCACCAGTGTATCTTGAAGGTGATAACACTGAATATGCAATATGTCTAGCATCATGGTCTACCAAATATAAAGTATTCATTTCAAGGATTGGAGAGTCTGATTTATTAACGGATGAATTTATATCACAACAACCATATCTAGGATCGTTGTTTAAATCACAAAACGCTTCTACATGGGAACCAAGTCAGTGGGAAGATCTTAAGTTTGTAATTAACAAGGCTGTATTTGAAACTAGCGGAACTATGGAGATATATAATCCCATTTTATCCGAGGGTAATAATCAAGTTGCAAGACTAAAACCAAACTCACTTAATATTACATCCAAAAAAATTAGAGTTGGTATCGGAACTTCCTTGGCAGATACTGTTCTTACTTTAGGTAATACAATTAATCAATTATCATTTAGTGATGGTGATACTGATTACAGTGCTGCATCAAATGCATCTGGTGATTTTGTCGGTAGTGCTGGTGTTGGAACAGGTAGCATGGGGATTGTTAATGCTGGATTAGGATACTCTCCTGCATCTGGAACTGGGCTACATGTTGGTGTTGCTCTTACTAACATAACTGCTGGTGGTGATTCAATGACTGCTGACGTAGTTGTTACTGATGGTGGTATATCATCAGCAAGAATTATTACTTCTGGAACTGGATTCCAACAAGGTGATGTTCTTGGAATAACATCAATTGGAGGTCAATTTGTTGGTAGAAATGGAAGATTATCTATTGTTTCAATAGGTAGAACTGATGAAATTATAATAGATAATGTTCAAGGAGATTTTGCTGTAGGTGGAAAATTAACATATACACATCCAATCACTGGTTTAACAACATCATTGAACACTACAGTTGGTTCTTCTTCAACTAATGCTAGAATTACTTCAATAGAAAAAATTACATCTGTACATGATGGTTTACACTTTACTGTGAATCATAGAAATCATGGTATGCATCATGAGCAGAATAGAGTGACACTATCTGATGTTGAATCTGATGTTCCTCCAACAAAACTAACATTACCTTATGGTCAAAGTTCTACCTCAACTATATCTGTCGAAAGCACTGATAACTTTACAACTTATGAGAATGTTTCTGTAGGAGCAACAAACCCAGGCCTATTACAAATAGGTGATGAAGTTATAAAATACACAGGTGCTTCTGGTGGGTCAATCACAGGTATTACTAGAGGAAATAATTCAAAAGGATATATTAAAGGATCGCCAGTTCGTAAGTATGAGTTGGGTGGTGTATCTCTTGCAAGAATTAATAGAACTCATCTAATGAGTGATGTCACAGATAGAGATCCAAATCCAATCACATTTGATAGTTACACTCTTAAAGTAGATACTAGTGAATTAAATGCTGCTAAAACTGGATTACCATTTTCTGTTCCTAATAGAACAACTGATGCTAGTGCAAACAGTAATCCAAAATTATACTTTAATGATACCAAATCTACTGGTGGATTTGATGCTCATGCAACACAGAATATTCCATATCAAATTATTTCACCAAATGTAGCTAATATAACTGTACCTGGTACTTCAATATCTGCTGCTATCAAAACAGTATCTGCAGCTAGTCTTGGTAATGGTATGGGTCAGGGAACTGATGTTCCATTTTTAGAAAAAGGTAGTGAACCAGTAACATTAAATAAATCAAATTACTTAGATTCACCTAGAATGATTGCATCTAGGATTAATGAAACTAATAATACAGCGATTCAAAATGCACCTGGTGATAGATCTCTAAATATGACACTTACATTAGAAAGTGGTAATCCAAATCTATCTCCTGTTGTTGATTTACAGAGAATGAGTGCAGTTTTAATTTCTAATAGAGTTGATGCTCCTATCACAAATTATAAAGAAGATTCTAGGGTTAATACGTTATTTGAAGATCCCACATCATGTTTGTATGTTTCTAGAGAAAATACTTTGGCAAACTCTGCTTCATCTATTAAAGTATTAGTTGATGCTCATATTAATGAATATTCTGACATAAGAGCATACTATGCTATTAGCACAAATCCTAATTTTGATCCTATATTTGAAGCATTTCCTGGTTATAAAAATTTAAATAATCAAGGTCAAGTTATTAATTCTACCGAGAGTGATGGTTTACCTGATAGACTCATTCCTAAAGTTGATGCAGCATTAATGAGTAATGAGGCTACATTTAAAGAATATGAGTTTAACATGGAAGATCTTCCAGAGTTTAAATACTACAGAATAAAACTCGTTTTAACATCAACCAATCAAACATATGTTCCTAGACTTTCTAATTTGAGAGTTATCACTCTAGCATAATGTCAAATCTTATTCCAGTTAAAGGTAACAGTGATTTAGTTAGAGATCCAAATACTGATCAAATAATTAACACTAATAGAAATGCCTATCAACAATATGTTAATCGTCGTGAAAAACGTAAAATTGAAAAAGAAAAATCTTTAAACATTGAAGAAGATATTGCTAATTTAAAAAGTGAATTGGGCGAAATTAAATCTTTACTAAAGGAGTTAGTAAATGGCAACTAAAAAAATTACTTTCGATCCAGAAGCAGGAGTTGCATACGCAGCTAATTTTGCCATGCTTGGTGGTGCTAATTTTGAGGGTAACTTTGAGGTTGTAGGAACATCAAATACTGCATTCAATCTTGAGGGATATTCTGGATCATCTCAGATGACTAAGAGTGTTTCAATAGGATCAACTGCTTTCCCTACGGCAACTTTTGCTGTTGGGTTTACGAGTGCTGCTGATGGCAAAATTCGTATATCACTTGGTGGAACACAGACTAAACTCATAGAAGAGGGTAGATATGTATATGATGTTATTGTTAGTTCAGGAAATACATTCTATAGATTGGTCGATGGTAACATTCTTGTTCAACCTGGCATATCGTCAATCTCCGCACTATAAATATGGATAGAGGTATAGTATAAATGGCTCAACCATCCACTAGATCAGAATTAATTACCTATGCTAAAAGGCAATTAGGTGCACCAGTATTAGAAATCAACGTTGCAGATGAGCAAGTTGAGGATCTATTGGATGATGCTATTCAATATTTTCAAGAGAGACATTTTGATGGTGTATATCCATCATTCTTGAAATATAAAATTACTGATGATGATATAACAAGAGGAAGATCAAGAGATGGTGAAACAGACAATATAGGAATTACAACATCTACTGCAACCGCTACTATTGATGGTGGAACAACTTCTTTTAGTTTCAATGAAACTTCAAATTATTTACAAGTTCCAGATGATATCATAGGTGTCACTAAGGTGTTTCACTTTGATGGATCAAATAGAATGGCAAGTGGTATGTTCAGTTTGAAGTATCAGTTGTTTTTAAATGATGTATATTTTTACGGATCAACTGAATTACTGACATATGCAATGACAAAAACATATCTTGAAGATATAAATTTTTTATTGACTACGCAGAAACAAATTAGATTTAACAAAAGACAAAATAGATTATATTTAGATATTGATTGGTCAAGTGTGAGTGCAGGTGAATTTCTTGTGTTAGATGTTTTTAGAACACTAGATCCAAATGACTATGCAAAAGTGTATAATGATTCGTTTTTGAAAAGATACTTTACTGCTCTTGTCAAGAGACAATGGGGTCAGAATTTAATTAAGTTCCAAGGAGTTAAACTGCCTGGTGGGGTTGAACTAAATGGTAGACAAATCTATGATGATGCAATGAATGATTTAACAATCATCAGAGAGCAAATGTCTAACACTTACGAGATACCACCTCTTGATTTTATAGGTTAATATAATGGCATTAAATCCGTTCTTTCAACAAGGCTCTTCTGGGGAACAAAGTCTCGTTCAGTCTTTGATTAACGAGCAGTTGAAAATGTACGGTGTAGAAATACACTATATGCCAAGAAAATTTGTAAGTGAGAGCACGATATTAAGAGAGGTAACACAATCAAAATTTGATGATGCATATCCTTTAGAAGCATATATTGATAACTTTGATGGTTATGATGATATGCCTTCAACATTATCAAAGTTTGGTATACAGGCAACTAATGAAGTAACGTTAATCATATCAAAAGAAAGGTTTGAGACATACATATCTCCCCTAATGAAAAATGAATCTAATGTCAAACTCTCTACAAGACCAAAAGAGGGAGACTTGATTTATTTTCCACTAGGTGATCGTTTGTTTGAAATCAAATATGTAGAGCATGAAAAACCATTTTATCAGTTAAGAGAAAACTACGTTTATAAGTTAACTTGTGAGCTATTCCGTTATGAAGATGAAGTTATTGATACTGGTGTTGAAGAAATTGATGATACTTTAGGTGGTATTGAAGGAGCAGATGGAGAGGAGATTCTCATTGGTTCTGGTGGCACACAGAAACTAACTCTTGTAGGAACCGCATCTCAAGCTACCGCATCCATAGGTATTGTTAATGGTGGTATTCAACAAATATTCCTATCAAATAGAGGTAAAGGATTTACATTTGCACCAAGAGTTGCGATATCATCTGCACCAGCAGGGGGATTGTCTGGTATTGCTACATCTAAATTACTGAGTGGTATTGCTGTTGAGGGTAATATCAGTGACAGTAAGAAATCTGTTGTTCAGTTTATAGACCTAGTAAATCCTGGCTTTGGATATACTTCTAATCCTACCATACAGGTAATTGGAGATGGAGCAGGTGTTGCTGCAACATCTAAGATAGAAAATGGTGTAGTTGGTATTGTCACAATTACTTCAGGTGGTTCAGGATATACAACATCACCAACAATTACATTCACTGGATTATCAACAGTATCTGCTGCTGCAACTGCAATCGTTAGTGCTGCTGGAACTATCTCTGCTATACACATCAGGAATGCTGGTGTAGGCTACACGGTAACACCCACCATTTCTATCGCATCACCTGGTAGTTCTGGTTCAGGGAACTACTCATTTAATGAAACAATTACAGGTGGAACAAGTGGAGCTACAGCAAGAATCAGAACATGGGATGCTGTTACAAATGAATTAGAGATATATAATATCACAGGAACATTCAGGAAAGGAGAAACAATTACAGGATCTTCTTCAGGTGCATCACACCTAATTAGAGTTATTGATTACACTAACTTTGATGATGCTGGATACGGTGACAATGATGAGTTTGAACTACAAGCAGATGCTATTTTAGACTTCTCAGAGAACAACCCATTTGGCATGCCCTAAATATATGTAACAGGTTATAACAATGTTTGAGTATTTTTACAACGAAATTTTAAGAAAAACTATTATTAGTTTTGGAACACTGTTCAATGGTATTACCATAAAACAGGATGGATCTACTGTAAAAGTTCCTTTGGCATATGGCCCAACACAGAAGTTTTTAGCAAGATTAGAGCAAGCACCAAATCTAAGTCAAGCAACTCAGATTAGTTTACCTAGAATGTCATTTGAGTTTACAGGCCTTACATATGACTCATCTAGAAAGGTAACAACAACTCAAACGATAGCAGTTAAGAATCCAGACGACGGAACAGATATTAAAAAGGTATTCATGCCAGTTCCATATAATATGCAATTTGAACTTGCAATTATGTGTAAACTAAATGATGACGCATTACAAATAGTAGAACAAATATTACCATATTTCCAGCCACAATATAACTTGACTATCAATCTAGTAAGTTTAATAAACGAAAAGAAAGATGTTCCAGTTGTATTAGAAAATATTACAATGCAGGATGAATATGAAGGAGACTTCACATCTAGAAGAGTTTTATATTATACTTTAAGATTTACAGCAAAGACATATCTATTTGGCCCTGTCACATCTGCATCCAAAGATATTATCAAAACTGCATCTGTTCGTTATCTTGCTGGTGGATCACAAAGCACACAGAGAGATGTTACATTCTCTGTTAAACCAAGAGCACTTAAAG
>VTLG01006400.1_pt1 | contig 15594 bp, 22 predicted proteins | sample 4694571 | NCBI WGS metagenome assembly VTLG01 (sample SAMN12604809, study PRJNA352737) | marine metagenome | biome: ENVO:00000447; feature: ENVO:00000209|ENVO:00000569|ENVO:01000036; material: ENVO:00002151; isolation source: viral sequences binned using virsorter ...
CAACCCTCGCACACCACTTTGTGTTAGTTTTTTTCTGCTCTCGGTATAGATAACTTATTTTTCATTTCATTATCCTTTTTAAAACTAACAAAACCTCAATTATAATACGGCTCTGTTTATAAGATCTATTGTTTTAACTTCTCTTGGCATTATAGTATTAGCCCGATCTAACAGGAAATATTTAAGTGCTTTCCTCTTATACATGCACACCGCTTGCGCTGTAAAATCTCATGTTAGTTTTTCTATACTCTTGGAAAACTAACAAACCTCAGTAAGCATTTAACTCCACGAGACTAACGATCAGTTCTTACTCTCTTATAATGACAATCTTTAAACAAGGCTTTAAGTTCTATATAGTTTGCCTCACGAACTGGTTGCATGTTCAAGACTTACGCTTATTGTTTTAATCCAGATTGCCAAGTTATTTAAGCCAACACTATTCTAAACTTATCAGATATGCGTTCAATGATACTATTAATATCGTTGACAGCATCTTTAGGTAGTAATGCTATTGCTATATCATTTGCAATAATATTTCTTGCACTACTATAATTGCTGATGTCAGTATTAAATCTTAATCCAAGCTCACCTTGATAAGAATACCTATTGTATTCTAATTTGTAAATTGGACTTGAACTTAATACATCTTCATTAAATGCTTCAACTGCGTTTTCAAGTTCTTTTTCAACAGAATTGGACTTTTCACTTAAAATCTCTCGTTGTTTGTTAAGATCTTTTATAGTATTAGCCATTTGTGTAATACTTGCATATTCAGGAGTAGCCTCTAATGTAGCGACAGTATCGTCTTTATCAGATACAATATGTGCAATTGTTGAATCAACAATGGCATCTTGTTCGAATTTTCTAATCTGTGCCATGTCAGTTTCTCCTTTGTATTCTTAAAGACTGCATTGAAGTGTTGCTTCTATTAACTGGTGTAAAATCCCAATCATTATTATCAACGATTGTTCTTTTATACCAAAGGTTTCTATTAGGATTAGCCTTTTGAAAATATCCAACCCAACGACCAAAGTTAAAAGCAGTAGAAGTTCGTGCTTCAAGATGTCCTGTTCTTTTATTATACAAGTTTTCTTGAATACCAAAGCCTCTTGATTTATTTGCGTTCTGCCTGATGTTATTAAATCCAAAAAGATTTCCGAGATTCCAAAGTAATCGGTATCTAAGTGGTGCTTGTGCAATAGGATCTGATCCCTCTGTTCTATAAAGATTCCCTTTATCATTTACTTTTAGAACACTAGGATTTCCCCTTTTAGTATAAGTAATTCTACTCATCTTATTTGCCCTCTTAATTGTTCAGCAATATCTTAGGCTACTGCTGTTGCCTTTTTTGAAACTGTCGTGTGATTAAGATTAGAAGTCGCAATCTCAGTAGTATTCTAATTTTTATAGTCTAGCGACACTTAATCACACTTTAAAACTGTCGTGTGGTTATGCGTGGGATTTTGGAATAACTTAATCCGTTTATTTATTATACCCTACTTTGCCAATAACCACACTTTATTTTTGCCCACCATCATCCCGATATACCGCATATATCTCGTCCTTTTCTTTAATCAGCAAGTAATAGTAAATGATATACATATATAGTATGTATAACTTAAGTAGCTATTTACTCTTACTTGCTGTTGCCTCGCCACCAAAGCCCATAAAGTATCGCACATTTTCGCCAAGATGTCAATGGGTTTACGTGCGTGAATACATCTGTTAATATCACCATGTCCTAACAACCCATCTAGTTCCTTCATACCTATTATATTTAGACGTAAGTATTTTATAGTTTCTGCCTTTTCTATAAAAGGTCATCTTGTCCTCTTTGATACTATACCTTTCATCATGCTTAAACCCTTGATCTTTAATAGCTTTTAGTGCTTGTATATAACTTTCAAAAACCTCTTGAACAATCAAAGAGTTTGCGGTAGACTCTATTGAAGAAACTACTTTTGGAAACATCATATTGTTTGCCATTTTACTTCTCCGAAAAATATATCACATTCTTTACAATAAGAATCATTGTCCAATTCTGAGTCGCACTCTGGGCAATGTGATAATTCCGCAGAGGTAAACATATCTAAATCAGAGTCTTGTAAACCCCATGATTTATTATTTAAAAAATCTTTAATATCCATTACCATCCCCTTATATAATTGTATAAAACAGCACCGAGATTAACTATGTTACCACTATCTAATCTAGTAGCGAATGGTGAACCAGCATCATAGAATTTACGAGTCTTTTCTATAATATAATCATCTTGATGATCGGGATTAATATAAGAAACATGATCCTTTGATATATTAATTTGTTGTCCGTATATACCTTTAACCATAGCTGGTGTTCCATTAAAGCGCATCATCTCGTATTTGTAAGTTACATCTCCAAATAGACGATGGATTTCTTGGCTTGTTAAAGCATCGTTAAGTTTATCATATATTTCATCCATAATTATCTCCAAAGTTAAATAGTTTTTGTCGCCACGAAAGCCCATATAGTCTGCCACAAACCGCCAAAGATGTCAATGGGTTTACGTGCGCGAAGAAGGTTATTAATACAACGCTCATACTAATTTGTAGTATATCCATACAAACGGCACAACAATTAAGCAACCTGCTGTTATTTCAAATGCGGACAACCAATCATATGCACCCAAACCAGCTAAAAAGTCACTTATTGAATTGCCAAAAAGCGATCCATATATTGCGCCATTTAATCCAACACCACCAAATTTCTTATCAATATCTATGCCTTTGATAGCACAAAAAGCAAGGACACCATTGTCTATGATACCAAATAAATAGTTGTTTTCAATCATAATTCCCACCAAATATAAACCAAACAAGCACCTACAAGACTTGCAATAAATCCAAAGATATAAACTGCTGTCATCATTCTTCTCCTGTAATAGAATATATTAGAATCTTTCCACTTCCACTAAAAGACGAATAGCCTTTAATTAAATAGATCAACCTAATAATAAACAGACTTTTAGCAAAGAGTCCTATCACTCTTATATGCGGATACCATTCATTCCAAGAGTTAATTATTGGATCAATGGTGTAGGTTTTGAATAAATGTATTTTCATTTTTATTATCCTTATATGATTAGTTTTCTGCCACGAAAGCCCTAAAAGTATGGCAGAGTCAGCGAAAGATGTCAATGGCTTTACGTGCGTGATAAGGGTTATGACATACAACCCAGTCTGATAAAGACCAAATAATCTAATAGCCTGCAAAGTTCTATTAATACAAATGTTTGGTTTTTGCTTGTGGATAAGTTGTGAATAAGCTGTTAGTAAGCTGTTATTAAGCTGTTATTAAGCTGTGAAGTGTTTAAAAATGCCCTCAATACTACGCGCCAATGTGGGATTTGAGTTCTAAGCTTGTTCTAACTCTAAACTACAATTTTAACACGAACTTCGAATTTGGTGGCTAGGTCGAGTGCCAGGAATCAAAAAAACGTGAGGAACGAACACCATTGATTGTTGTCGGAATGGAATATGAAAAGACCAGAGAGGAATCTTAATGTCATCCTCTCTGATCCGATGCAATCTAGCTAATTACTTTTGGTCTTTAGTATAAGCGTTGATTGCGTTGCGATATTTGGCAGGTAACTTTTTGTTTTTAAACATCGCATTTGCTTGCTTAAAACTAAAGCTTCCATTCTTCGCATGATTATACAGAACACCTTGTATCTGCTTGGCGAATCTAAAGTTGGGCTTGCCACCTTTAGTGCCACAAAGTCTGTAAGACAATGCATTGATTTGACTCCAAGTAGCTGGACCACCCAGCGTAGCTGAAGGAACTTTTGAGATATCAAATTTTTCAGTCATGATATTTTGTCCTTTATTGGTTAAAGTATTGAAAGGAAATGATTTCCTTCCTCACCTGACAAGGGAAGGAAATTATTGGGATGAGATACTTTCACCAATAAAGGTTTCTCACAAAATGAAATGAAGGGAAAATTTGATAGGTCATATAGCTCCTCGCTACTCTGGGTGGTTCTATAGCACTTGGTAGGAAAAGGAAGGCATTGGCTTACATTTTAGACTTTGTAGGTTCTCAAGGTGGCAAGACTGCTAAGAACGCCAAGCTTTCAAGGTTTTGCTTAAGACAATGCGAAGAATGGAAGCTGACATTTGAAATTCAAGCTAAATGCGTTTAAGACTACAAAAAGTTGCACCTTGATTTAGCAACGCTGAAACGCTTAGATCTATTACCAAAAGTAGTTCTTGGAACAGTATCGGATCAGAGAGGATGAGGTTCAGGTCTATCAGGTCTGTCAGATTCCATTCCGACCCTCCGCAGGAGACCTAGCCACCCTCTAGGTATATATATGTAGTGGTCAAATGTTATTATGGAATTTGGTTGTAAACTAGATATCTGCGGCTTAATAGACATAAAAGACTACCAGCTCCTACATATGCTTTCAACCTTGGGGGGTACTGTTCCCATTGTACAGGTAATAGGTGCTGTTGTCAAGTGTTATTTTCTTCTTGACAAATAGGTATATAGCTGTAAACTAGATCTTATGACTGGTTTATTAGAATCATTAAAAAGAAAGAAAGAGCTAACGACCAAACAGCAGTCTTTCTTGGACAATTTAGTTACTACAAACGGAGACGTAAAGAAATCTGCGGAACTAGCAGGCTATGCAGGCAACCATTATCAAGTATTAAAGTCTTTAAAGAATGAAGTTTTAGAGCTTACAACAGATGTACTTGCGCAATCTGCACCACAAGCAGCCTTTAAACTATTGGATATAATGAATGCTGATAGACCTATTCCGCAAGCTACCAATAAACTTCATGCTGCGCAAACAATACTGGACCGCGTAGGCATCGCGAAGACTGAAAGGTTAGACATTAACCACAAAGTTACAGGTGGTATATTCTTAATGCCAGACAAACAAGAAGTTATAATAGATGCAGAGATAATAAAAGAAGAATGAAGACTGGAGATATTAATCTAAAGGTTCATAATCTTCCTGCTGTTGTAATGCTTGAATGCCAATTGCCTGAGAAATTAATCAATGACTTAAACGAATACTTAGATGAATACAAAGAAGATCCTGATAGAAAGTCTCTAGCACATACGCTTGTTGGTCAGATCCATCAAGGAGAACAACTGCTAATGGATCATAAAGATAAAAGATTAGCAGACTATTACAAGTTCATTACAGCTATGGGAGCTACTTATATCAATGCGTTTACACAAGCTACAGGTGCTAAGTTTGATACTAGGACTGTAGATATAGATGAACTGTGGTCAGTACATAGCTTTGAAGGAGACTACAACCCTATACACGATCACGGAACTAAAACCCTAATGGGAATAAGCACTACCTGTTGGACTAAAGTACCTGAACAAATAGGAAAACTAGGAGAAACAGGAACAGGAAAGGCAGAGAACTATACGCTTTATAATGCCTCTGGTGCTTGCGATGGTTATTTGGCTTTTACTTATGGTCGTAACGAGATTATGAATACTGAAAGATTAAGACCACCACAATCTATTACGCTTCAACCGAAGGTTGGCAGACAACTGATGTTTCCTTCTTGGATGCAACATATGGTCTATCCGTTCTTTGGCGAAGGCGAAAGACGAACAGTAGCTGCTAATTTGAATTGTTGGGAGCCTGAAAAAAAATAATATATATATATATGAATATTGATGCGATTATCTTTATGTTACTTAACTTTATTGTTCTTTATGTTGTCTGGATGTAGTATCGTAGACAATGATATAAGAAGTTCAAAGATGTCTTATTTTCTTATGTGTATGAATAAAGCATGGGATTACGAGAAAGAATGTGATTGTACTCTTTATCCCAAAGGATATGAGAAACATAGCTATTGCGATGCTTGGACTAGCTTAAGAATACAAGGATATAATGTACCACTGGAAATACCAACAAGTAAATAATGATGACAGAAATAGTAAAAGATACTTTTGAAATTCGTATGAAGGTTAGGGAATTGGAAGCTAAAATTAAAAAACTTGAGAAGTGGTCACATCCAGATAGACAAAAAGAATTTAAAAAAGTAATTAAAGATATTGAAAAGAGATTAGATGATTTAGAAAAAGAATGATAAATATAACAGATAACGCAACAAAAAAACTAAAAGAGTTTGTAGAACCGTGGGAGATAGTCAGGTTGGCTGTAGAAGGTGGTGGCTGCAACGGCTTTCAGTACAGGTTCGGAGTTCAGCCCGATGATGAAGTTGAAACCGATGATCACATTACGAAAGCAAGTGACGGAGTTAGGTTATGTATAGATCCTATTAGTTATCAGTATTTAGAAAATGTAGAAATAGATTTTGAAGAGTCTTCGTTTAGTTCAGCGTTTAAAATTAATAATCCTGATGTTAAAGCAACGTGCGGATGTGGAAGCAGCTTTTCTTAAAAGAGATGCCAAGCCAAGAAGAATTAAAGAATTCTAAAAGATGGTTTAAATCAGCTACACCTAAATATACTACTGATTGGTATATTAAATGGATAGCTAGTGTCTTTCTTCTTACTGGAATGTCAATGAGAGGAATAGAAAGTTTTGTAGTATATGATTTAAGTTTTTCAATTATTGGGGTTATAGGTTGGTTAGTAGTTGCAGCACTATGGGAAGATAGGTCTTTAATTATATTAAATTCTTTTGCACTGTTATTATTAATGAAGAATTTGATTGTATTATTAGTATAACGAATGAACAAAGCAGTAAAAATAATATTTGGATTAAGTGTAGTGTTGTTTCTTACAACCTGTGTTGGAGTAATAAAAATTAATTTATGAATAAATATTATATAGTTTATCAGCGTTTAACTTTTAAAAAAATATTAATAAGACTTATTGATTGGATAGTATCATGAATGGAACACTCGTAATAAAAGAAATAAAAGACGGAATGAAAGGTCTTTTCACTACTAAAAGCTTTATAAACGGAATGAAAGTATTAGAACTAGATGGTAATTATTTCCCGTATCCTACTAGAACTTCTATACAAATAGGCGAGCAACACTTAGAACACTATGAGGGTGGACACATAAACCATCATTGTACTCCCAATACACAGGTGATTGTTCCTAATTTTACACCGCCTTTTTTGGTAGCTATAAAAGATATAGAGATTGATGAAGAGATTACTTTTAACTACGAGACTACAGAAACAGAACTTATAGCTCCGTTTCAATGTGATTGTCACGGTACTTGGATACTAGGAAATAGCAGAGAAAATTGAAAGATCATTGTATCCAAATTTCTAAATATGTCAGAGTTAATCAAACAGTATTAAATAAAAGAAATGAAGAAGCAGCAAAGAAAACGAAGCATTACTACGAAAAAAAAGAAATGGAAAAAGCTAAGAAAGCAGCTAGTCGGAGGAAGAAAGTATAAATTATGACAGACGAAAAAACAAAAATTATAATAAACCAAGAACAGACTACTTGGTATAATCTAGCAGAAGGCTTCGATAAATGGAGAGTATTTCCAAGATTATTGATAACTCTTTATGGTGTTGCATTCTATCGAACTACAGAATGGTTTATGTTATTGGAAGAACCAATTGCTGCACAAAGTGCTTTTGTATCTGTAGTTGTTAGTGCAGGAGCAGCCTGGTTTGGATTATATGTTGGTGGAGGTAGAAAAAACTATGATTGAAGCACCTGAAGGATATATACGCAAAAGAAGCTCAACAATACCATTCGGCTATGCATTAGACGAAAACACTAAAGGCTATTTAAAACCTATAGAATTAGAGATAAATACTTTAAATGAAGTCATAGAAATGGTACATAATAAACTCATTAGTCTCGCAGAAGGCGTACACTTATTGGAGTTTCAGACAAATAGAAAACTATCTCGTATGGGATTAAAAAAGCTTGTAGATAAAAAATATGACAGAAGACTGGAAAATAAATCCAAATCTTTACTTGACAGATTCTAAAGGAGACTTTATACTAAAGAAAGATGGGAAGCCTAAGAAGAAGGCTGGAAGACCTGCAGGCAGTAAGTCAAACTATAATTTTCATACTGCTACGAAAGCAAAATATGCTGCAAGAAAATCTTTAAGAGAAAAGAAAAAAACAATAGCGAAGTTAGAATCTACGCTTAGTAATAAGAAACAACACTTAAAGAAAACAGAAAAGTCTTTAAAAAAGATTAGTGGTTTAGCCGATGAAACGGTTGTAACACAAAAAGAATTAAAAGATCTTCCTGACTTAGTACAAAAGCATATCAATGAAACAGGCGATAGTATTGCTTTTATGCCTAATGAAGGTCCGCAAACAGGATTCTTAGCTGCTGACGAAAAAGACGTATTATACGGTGGAGCAGCAGGAGGCGGTAAAAGCTTTGCAATGCTTATAGATCCTCTGCGTTATTGTCACATTAAAGAACATAGAGCTTTAATTTTAAGAAGGACAATGCCAGAGCTGCGAGAGTTAATAGATAAAGCTCGTGAGATATATCCTAAAGCATTTAAAGGAGCCAGATTTAAAGAAGTAGAAAAGATTTGGCATTTTCCAAGCGGAGCTAAAATAGAGTTTGGATTTTTAGAACGAGATGCAGATGTATATCGTTATCAAGGACAAGCATATTCTTGGATAGGATTTGATGAGATTACACATTTACCCACAGAATTTGGTTGGAATTATTTAGCATCACGATTAAGAACTACTAATCCAAAGATTAAAACATATTTAAGATGTACGGCAAACCCAGGTGGTGTTGGCGGACATTGGGTAAAAAAACGGTATATAGAACCAAACGAACCAGGAAAAAGCTTTTTAGGTTCAGACGGTTTAACAAGAAAGTTTATACCAGCTAGATTAATGGATAACCCTTATCTAGCACAAGACGGTGAATATGAACGAATGTTGATGTCTTTACCGCCAATACAAAGAAGACAACTGTTGGAAGGTAATTGGGATATCGCAGAAGGCGCAGCGTTTGTAGAGTTTAATACTGAACACCATGTTATTCCACCTTTTGCAATCCCGATACACTGGGAAAGAGTAAAAGGAATAGACTATGGCTATGCTTCAGAAAGCTGTTGTTTATGGGGAGTTGTAGATCCTGAAGACAAGACCATCATTATATATAGAGAATTATACAGAAAGGGTCTTACAGGCGAAGCTCTCGGTGAATTAGTAACTGAAATGGAGCATAGTGAAGCTAAGTCTATTTTAGGTGTATTAGATACATCTGCGTGGGCTAGAACTGGATATACTGGTCCAACAATAGGTGAAACCTTATTGAAGGCAGGACATAAGCTCAGAAGAGCTGACAAGAATAGACTAGCAGGTAAAGTACAAATACACGAGCATTTGAAACGTAGAAACCAAATAGGAAGACCTAGATTGCAAATATTTAATACTTGTATAAACTTAATAAAAGAATTACAAAGTATTCCGCTTTCTAAAAAGAATCCTGAAGATGTAGATACAAATGCTCCTGATCATGCTTACGATGCTTTGCGCTATATGATTATGAGTAGACCAAGATTAGATGATCCGTTTGATTCTATGATTAGGCTTAAACAAAAAATATATAATCCGTCAGATACAGAATTTGGATATTAAAAGATAAATGGCAGAACAAGAAAACAATAACGATAATACTTTTTTAGATGCTGATCATCTCTACGAAGAAGTAGAAGATGAACAAGGCAAGAATCTAAAACTAGAATTTGAACAATCAAAAAATCTAATTGGTTTAATTAAATCTCGTTTTTCTTCTTGTGAAAAAGCAAGACAAGCAGACGAAACCCGTTGGTTAAATTCTTATCAAAACTTTAGAGGACAATACGGCAGACGTGTACGCTTTAGAGAAAGCGAAAAATCAAGAGTTTTTATAAAAGTTACTAAGACTAAAACAATTGCTGCTTATGGGCAATTAGTGGATGTCTTATTCGGCTCTGGGCAGTTTCCGCTTTCGATTAAAGAAACTAGATTGCCAGAAGGCATCTCGGAAAATGCTCGATTAGCTATCAATACACCTCCTATTAATATCGAAGGTCCGCAAACAATAGAAGGTGTCGAGCTAGAACCAAGCACCGAATCTGATATAAGTAACCCCTTCGATGTCGGTTATGAAGGTGATGGAAAAGTTCTAACGCCTGGAGCTACTTTTTTAAACGGTCAGAATTTCTTAAGTTCTTTAGAAGATAATTATACTAATAAAGAAGGAAGAGTAATTCTTGAAGATGGAATATCTCCTATACCTGAAGTTCCAGAAATTCGACCTGCACAAAAAGCTGCTAGAAATATGGAGCAATTAATTTTTGATCAGCTAGAAGAATCAAATGGTGTTGCAGAATTAAGAAACTCTTTGTTTGAGTCTGCAATGTTAGGAACAGGAATTATTAAAGGACCTTTCAGTTTTAATAAAACTTTGCATCGCTGGGAAAAAGGCGAAGAAAGTAGAGAATATAAACCAATACAAGTTAGAGTTCCGCGTATAGAGTTTGTTAGTTGTTGGGATTTTTATCCTGATCCAAACGCAACATCAATAGACGAATGTGAATTCATTATTCATAGGCATAAGTTTAATAGAAGTCAACTAAGAGGATTAAGAAATCTTCCTTATTTTGATAATGATGCTATTAGAGAGTCGTTAAGAAGCGGACCAAACTATGAAGAGAAATATTTTGAAAATCAATTAAACGAAGATAATAGTAATGCTGAATCAGACAGCACAGACAGATTTGAAGTTTTAGAATATTGGGGAATAATGGATGCAGACTACGCAAGAGAAGTAGGCATTGATCTTCCAGACTCAATTGATGACTTAGATGAAATACAAATAAATGCATGGACCTGTGGTCGAATGTTATTGCGAGCAGTTGTAAATCCATTTACACCTCCTAATATTCCCTACCATGCATTTCCTTATGAAAGGAATCCGTATAGTTTCTTTGGTATAGGAGTACCAGAGAATATGTCGGATTCGCAACAGATTATGAATGGTCACGCAAGAATGGCTGTTGATAATTTAGCATTGGCAGGATCATTAGTCTTTGATGTAGACGACTCTGCTTTAGTGGGTGGACAAAGTATGGATATATATCCTGGCAAAATATTCAGGCGACAAGCTGGAATGCCAGGACAAGCTATACACGGACTTAAGTTTCCGAATACTGCGCCTGAGAATATGATGATGTTTGACAGGTTTAGACAACTTGCAGACGAACAAACAGGTATACCAAGCTTTAGTCATGGACAAACAGGAGTTCAAAGTATGACAAGAACAGCTTCTGGTATGTCTATGTTAATGGGTGCAGCAAGCTTAAACATTAAAACAGTTGTAAAGAATATAGATGATTTTTTGTTAAAGCCTTTAGGAGAATCTTATTTCCATTGGAATATGCAATTTATAGAAGAAGACTTAGATACTGTTGGTGATCTAGAGGTTAATGCTCTTGGAACAAGCAGTCTAATGCAGAAAGAAGTTAGGAGTCAGAGATTGACTATGTTCTTACAGACTGCGCAGAATCCTTCGATTGCACCATTTATTAAAATATCAAAACTAATAGGCGAATTGGCTTACAGTTTGGATCTTGATCCTGATGAGATTTTGAATGATCCAGAAGAAGCTGCTATCGCTGCACAAATTATAGGAATGCAAAATGCTAGACAAGAAGTTGGCAACGAAGCTCAAGGCACTGGTCAAGAACAAGCTAATATGGGAAGCCCTACTGGAACACCTCCACAACCTCAAGAACTCGGAACTACAGGCACTGGTGGTGGCAACATCGGAACAGGAAATGTTCCGTTGCCAGGGGAAAGTGATTTTGCTGGAACGCCTAGAGCAGCTCAAGGATGACGTAGAAATATCAAGTATAGAGGGAAATTAAATGTTTAGAAGAAGAAACTATCAAGCAGGAGCATATGGAACTGCTTATACACAAGCAGTCCAATCACAAGCAGCTCAATCTGGCGCACAGCCAACAAGCTCACCAGTTGTTCAGAATGTATTACCTACTCCAGCACCCTCACAGCCTGTAAGCGGACAAGGCTCTTTTCCAGCTTATGTACAAAGTGGAAACTGGCAAAATGTTGGAAGTGATATTAAAGCAGGGATAGTTAATTTTGGAACTAGTTTACTATCAGCTTTATCAGATCCTAATGTATTAGGAGCATCACAAGGTGTAGGCGATCTTGTTTCTCAAGCAGGCGTAGGTAGAGGGGTTCCTAATATTAATGCTCAAGCGGCTACAGCATTAGAATCTGACGTAGAAAAAATAAACGAACAATTAGAAAATGAAAGAGCTATACTAAGAGCGAAACAAGAAGAAGACCCTACTGGAGAAAGTGATTATCTTGCTCAAAATCCATTAGAAGAAGAGATGCCACACACATATAGAGCAAACGTACAAGAAGGCGGAAGAATAGGATATGCAGAAGGTAAGACTGCAGACCTAGAAAAATTACAAAAAGCAGCAAAAGCATATAAATGGGGTAGAGCATTAAGCGGAGATCCAACAGCAATAGCTAGTTTAATAGGAGGAAAGGTTCAAGCAAATAAAGCAAAATATCCAGGAATGACTTTTAAAGAAAGACAAGAAGCAAAAAGAGCAGATGCTGAAGCAACAGGAGAAGACGTAGGAGAAAATCCACTAGCAGATGAAATGCCACATGTTTATAGAAAAGGAAGCAAAGAAGGCGGTTTAATGACAAGAGAAGGCTACGCTGTTGGTGGTATAGCTTCTAGATTAGCTAGAAAACTTTTAAATAAAGTTTTAGATTATGATGTAGCATTAATGAAGACAACAGATAAAGCTGAAATAAACAAGTTATTAAAGCAAGCATATAAAGAAGATCCTGAAGTTTCTAGTGATATAATAAACATAAGATCAAGAATTGAAGATATTGATAATGAACTTGGTGGTATAGGATCAGAGAATGTTCAATTTGAAAGAGAATATATTAGTGAACTTGGAGAGCAAAGAGAATATCTAATTAGAGGATTAAAACAAATAGAAGAAACTGGAGAACCTGTACTATATATAAGAGACGAAGGCGAAGATTTTTTTGAGAACTTAATAGAAAGACCAAGGTCTCCTGGTCAAGGACCAACTGGAAGACCGCAAGATCCTTGGGGTGGCGGAAGAGTAGGATATCAAGAAGGCGGAGAAATTGACGAACAAATGACTGCATTAATGGGAGAAGAAGAGGCAATGCCAGCAGAAACTATGCTTCCAGATGAACAACCGCCTGCATTAAGAGGAGAAACAGAACAAATGCCAGCAGAAACTATGCTTCCAGACGAAGAAATGGAAGAAGGTTTCGTAGACTATGTGGTTGAAAGTTCATTATCCCCCGAAGACACAAATTATTTAGAGGAGGCGTTAGCTGCAGATGATCGATTAAGTATGATATTCGATCAGGTTGTAGAAACGGCTTCAGAATTTTCAGGTTCTGGTCCTGTTGAAGGTCCAGGAACTGAAGTATCCGATTCGATACCTGCAAGGTTATCGGATGGAGAATTCGTTATGACAGCGAAAGCAGCAGACCAGATTGGTCCTGATAACCTACAAGGTATGATGGAACAAGCCGAGATGGATGCTGATGACGTTGTTAGACGAGAAATGGCTGTAGGCGGTGCGTTTATTGCCGAGGATGTAGACGAAGATGTAGTACTTCCACAACAAGGAGTATTAGATGCTTCTAAACGTGAGATGTTAAAATTACAACTGAGTGCAAATCCTCGTACGCAATATCGTACTGTTTATGGTTAATATAAACCGATAGAGCCACTTACATTTTGTAACCCTCTATTATGTTAAGAAACCTTTAGCTACTTTGCAAGTCAAACCCTTATCAAGAAGAACTTCTTGTAATAAGCCACTTTGAAGATAGCGCAAACCCGAAAAGGAGAAAAAAAATGGCAAAAGTTGAAAATAAAAATGAAACTATAGAAGAGCCTAAACCAAATCCGTACAATATGAATAAATCATGGCATACGGATGATGTTATGCCACGAGGTAATGTTGAAAATGCTGATAGTTTATTTGTTGCACCTCAACCTAAACAAGAGGAAGAGAGCGACCAACAAGAAAAACAAAAAGCACAGAAAGTAAAACCTTATACAAAGCCTAACTATAAAAAAAGATATGATGATCTTAAAAAACATTACGATACTAAATTAAATGAATTTAGATTTAGAGAACAAGAGTTAGCAAACAAAGTGCAAAGCGCACAACCTGTTTACGAAGCTCCTAAAACTCAAGAAGATCTAGAACGATTTAAAAATGAATATCCAGATGTTTATGAAGTGGTTGAAAGTGTTGCCCACTTACAGAGTGAAAATCAAATGAAAACTTTAAATGATAAAGTAAATTTGATTGAAGCTCGTGAACAAGATATCATGAGACGAGAAGCTGAAAAAGACTTGATGGAAAAACATCCAGACTTTCAAGACTTGCGTAACAATGATACCTTTCATGAATGGGCAGAAACACAACCTGAAGAGATACAGCACTGGATTTATGAAAATCCTAGTAATGCATCTCTAGCAATTAAGGCTATTGATCTTTATAAAATGGAACAAGGTGTTTCTAATTCAAATAAAAACCAACAACAGCCTACGAGTTCACAAAAGCAGGCAAGTGCTTCACAATTGATATCTACTAAAACGACATCAGTTGAAGCTCAAGAGCCTAAAATTTGGACTCAAGAGGAGATCGCTGCTTTACCTATGGACGAGTTTGATCGTCTCGAATCCGAGATAGATCTAGCTATGGCAGAAGGTAGAGTACGATTATAATATTAACTTTTAACAATTAAAGGTAAATAAAATGGCTTATAATCAATCAGACGCTCTATTTGAGCCGTCAACTGATACTGATGCCAACTTTGGGAACTCCGTAGCCAATCAGAATAATAGTTTCTTCATGCCGAAGGTCTATTCCAAGAAGGTTCTTAACTTTTTTAGAAAAGCCTCTGTAGCAGAAGCTATTACAAACACCGATTATTCTGGTGATATATCTGCTTTTGGAGATACGGTACGTATCGTCAAAGAACCAACGATTACTGTTTATCAGTATGAGCGTGGTGCTGACGTAACGCAAACGAAGTTGACTGATGCCGAAGAAACCTTGACTGTTGATGTAGCTAACGCTTTCAAATTCAAAGTTGATGATATTGAGAAATCAATGTCTCACGTGAATTGGAAAGAAGCAGCCTCTAGTGCTGCTGCTTATGCATTGAAAGATGCTTTTGATGAAGGTGTAATTGCTGAAATGTTTGCTGGTATATCTACTTCCTCACCTGATCATGTGATCGGTTCGGATAGTTCAAGTACTGATTCTACCATGACTCATGCAACCAACTCTGTTGATTTGCTGGGTGCTGATGGAACTGGTGTAGATGCTCTCAACCTTATGGCAAGAATGGCACGTTTACTAGATGATCAAAACATCCCTGAAGAAGGTAGATGGTTTTGTGCGCTTCCTAATTTTTATGAAGAGTTATCAGCATCTGGTTCTAAACTCATGTCAGTAGACTACAACGCAGGAATGGGTTCGCTTCGCAACGGCTTAGTATCAAGTGGAAAGCTACGTGGTTTTAATATGTATAAATCCAATAA
>VTLG01008191.1_pt1 | contig 15594 bp, 6 predicted proteins | sample 4694571 | NCBI WGS metagenome assembly VTLG01 (sample SAMN12604809, study PRJNA352737) | marine metagenome | biome: ENVO:00000447; feature: ENVO:00000209|ENVO:00000569|ENVO:01000036; material: ENVO:00002151; isolation source: viral sequences binned using virsorter ...
GGTCCTACAGGTCCCCCAGGTCCTAATGGTCCTACAGGTCCAACAGGTCCTACAGGTCCAGGTGGAACAGGTCCTACAGGGGATGATGGTCCTCCAGGTCCCGATGGTCCTCCTGGTCCTCCAGGTGGTTCAGGACCTCCAGGTGGTTCAGGACCTCCAGGTCCTCCAGGTAGTGCTGCTAGTGGATCAGTTCCTTCAGGAGCTAGAATGTTATTTTTGAGCTCATCTGCACCTACTGGATGGACTAGAATTAGTTCTTTTGATGGTAGGGCGATACAGATTTCAAGTTCTGGTGGTGGAACTTCTGGAACTGCGAATTGGAGTAATGTTTTTGATGATCGTACTAACTGGACTAGTGCATTAGTTCAAGGTGATACTGATTATCATACATTAACACCATCTCAAGGACCAGTTCACGGTCACTATTATGATGTTCCTCGTGGTAGTTGGGGTGGACAATATGGTTTCCAAGATAGTGCAAACTCTGGTTCTTCTGGAACTCAAGCAGTTATTGGTAACAGTCCTGGTGGTGGTAGTCACCGCCACGGTATTGACGAAACTACTAATGTTGGTGTATACTATAACCATAATATTAAGTATGCTACTGCTATAGTATGCCAAAAGAATTAGAATGAAGATTGAAGCAGGTAAATTTTGCCCTTTAATTGGTAAAGATTGTATTGGATTACAATGCTCTTGGTTCACTGAAGTGAAAGGTTATCATCCTCAAACTGGACAAGAGATTGATGAGTGGGAGTGTGCTATTAAGTGGTTGCCTGTTTTATTAATTGAAAATTCTAAAAAGCAATATGAAACAGGTGCAGCTATCGAATCATTCAGAAATGAAATGGTTAAGAATAATGAGAATATAAAAGAACTTTATGTTCAAACTGTGAAAGAAAAATTGTCACAACCTAGACAAATGCATAATATAAGCGGAGCTATAGAAGAATGAGATTATCAATTATTCCAAAAGATAAAACTATTGTCGTAAATGGAAAGTCTGTAACTGGAGTTACAACAGATATATCTTGGATTCCCTCAAATGTTTATGCAGTTCAGTGGGATGATGATTGGCAACCTCTTGGTATATCTACAGGACATATTCAATATAATGATGGAACACCGCAACTTGGTATAACAACAACTGGTGTATATTGGCAAGCAGTTACTGATCATGCTAATGAAATGCAAATGATTACTGATGCAAGGGAAGCAGCAAGAGATCATTTAGCAGAAGTTAAATCCTATAGAAATGCTTTATTATCATGGTCTGATTGGACTCAGGGTAATGATTCGCCATTAAGTTCTAGTAAAAAAACTGAATGGGCAACTTATCGTCAAGCACTAAGAGATATTCCAGCAACGATAGCAGGTGATTCTAATTTGACTGCAAAAATAATGGCAGATGATCACACTCTTTCTACTTGGCCGACACAACCTTCATAAATGTGCTATACTATTTAAATACTGGTAAAAAATAATGAATGATCTAATTCAAGCAATTAAAATTCTTAATGTAAATGATATTAAAAAGATTAATAAGTACATAGATACTCTTGATTTTCAGGATAATACTGTTTTTGGTAAACCTGGTGAAAAATCACAAACTAATATTAGTATTAGATCTAGTACTGGAACATCTTTAAAAGAAGATGATGAAATAACTGAACTTATTCATAATGCTATGAATAAGGGGTTAGATGAATATAAGAGAAGAATACAAAAGGTTCATAGCAATTTTAGTTATTATCCTGTTCCTGGTGGATCTGGAACCAAATCTTGGAGAGAGGCAATACAAGTATTAGATTATAAAAAAGGACAAGAATATAAATTTCATCATGATGCTGCAACAGATCCTAGATTGAGTGAGTACCATAGAAAGATATCAATTATTTTATATTTACAAGAAGCAACTAAAGGTGGAGGAACTTCATTTGCACATTTGGGAATAAAACCAAAACCAGGTTATGCTTTAATATTTCCATCTAATTGGTGCTACCCTCATGCAGGTGAACCAGTTTATGCTGGAAAAAAGAGAGTTGCTGTTACTTGGTATTATGTTGAAAGGGCTTAAGGAGTAATTATGGAAACCGATGAATGTGTGCAAGACATTATAGTTGATGTCTGTAAAAAGAGAATTACCTTGATTAGTGATGAAGGTGAAACACGGATTGTTAAATGTGATAATACAGATCAGTTTATGTCAGTAATGGAAGTCATAAGGAATACTGCTGATCCTGAAATTATTACTTACGTTGATCCAGTAACTAAAGATAATCAGGTAAGCTAAATAGAAACATAGAAATATTTTGGCCAATATTCTCCAATGCCTTTAAATAAGTTAGAAAATTTTATAAAGAATAGTGAAGGGCGTATTCTTTATGTAAATCCAAATGACCTTGATGCTACTGATGGTATTGAGAATCAAGGAAACTCGTTAACAAAACCTTTTAAAACGATTCAAAGAGCCCTTATTGAATCTGCTAGATTCTCTTATTTAAAAGGTAATGATAATGATATAGTAGAGAAAACAACTATATTATTATTTCCAGGCGAACACCTTGTAGATAATAGGCCAGGATTTGGTATAAAGGATGTTAATGGAACTGCTACAGCAATTAGTCCTAGTAGTTCAGAATCTGGAGCACAGAATACACTTACATTAACTCTTAATTCTAATTTTGATTTAACTCAAGAAAATAATATACTTTATAAGTTTAATAGTACGGAAGGTGGTGTAATTGTTCCAAGAGGAACTTCAATTGTTGGACTAGATTTAAGAAAGACTAAGATAAGACCTAAGTATGTTCCAAACCCAACAGATGCTAACGTAAAATCTACTGCTATCTTTAGGGTTACTGGTGCTTGCTATTTCTGGCAATTCTCTATTTTTGATGGAGATGATGCTACTTTAGTATATACAGATCCTACTAATTTCTCAACTAGTAATCAATCAAAACCGATATTTTCTCACCATAAACTAACTTGTTTTGAGTATGCTGATGGTATTAATAAGTTAGATAAGTTTGGTGGATTAACTGATTTAGACGTTTACTACAGTAAATTATCTAATGCTTATAATAGAGCATCTATTAGAGATATTGATGAGAAGTTTCCAGTTTCTTCAGGTGGATTTGCAAAATCAAGACCTGAGTATGAAATAGTTGGTGCATTTTCTTCAGATCGTATTCAGATACAGAATATTATTTCTGGTGATGGTAATACTGCTGGTCAGGTAGTTACTGTAACTACCGCAGTTCCACACCAATTAAGTGGCGATACACCAATTAAAATTGAGGGTGTAAATGAATTAGCATATAATATTTCAACTAAAGTTCAAAATGTTTTAAGTGAAACTCAATTTACATATTTACTTCCATATGTTCCACCTAACCTGAAAGCAGGTCCTTCTGGTGGATTAAGTGCTGGTAGTGCTGAAGTTAGTGTAGAAGTTGATACTGTTACTGGTGCATCACCTTATATCTTTAACTGTTCATTAAGATCAGTTCTTGGTATGCAAGGAATGAAAGCTGATGGTGCTAAGGCAACAGGTTTCCGTTCAATGGTTGTGGCACAGTTTACTGGTGTTTCACTTCAGAAAGATGATCGTGCGTTTGTAAAATATAATCCTAATAGTAGATCTTATGATGGTATTACATATCAGAGACAAACTGGTGAGTTATTATCATCTGAAGCATCTTCTTTAAATGAAGCAACTGTTTATCATTTAGATAAAGATGCTGTTTATAGAGATGGTTGGAAGACAGCACATATTACACTAGAAAATGATGCTGTTTTACAGATCGTTTCTGTGTTTGCTATTGGTTATCATATTCACTTCTATATGAAGTCTGGTGGTGACGCATCAATTACAAACTCCAACTCTAACTTTGGACAGTTTGCTCTTGCTGCTAATGGATTTAAGAAAGAATCATTTGCAAAGGATAATAAAGGTTATATTACATCTGTTATTACACCAAAAGCAGTTGTTAGTCCAGAATCTGTAATTGATTTAACTCAACTTGATACTTCTGTAAACCAGGATTATAAAGCTGCTGATAGTTCACCTTGGACTGATAGTAAGTCTAAACTATTCATGTTGGGGCAGACTAATGGAAATCTAAAACCAACTGATATTGCACAAGGATTTAGGATAGGTGCGAGATTCAATGAAAAGATTTATGTAGATTTAGCAAATGGTACTAAAACTGAAGCTACCATTTCTATGTCTAAGAAGACAGGTACTACTACAGTTAATGGTGTAGAGTATGATATAACTGCAACAGTAGATGTTACTTCTGAAAAGGCATATGAGGGTGTTCATAATGATACTACTCAAGGAAGTGCATCTTTAGTTCATAAATTAACATTATCTCAACCAAATGGTAATCCACATGATTTAAACAATGGTGAGTCTATAAGGATTATTGCTGAAAGTGGTGATCTTCCAGAAGGAATAGATCCTCATAGAAAGTATTATGCAATTACTTCTGAAAAGAATGGATCTAGACAGGATAGTATTCAGTTAAGTCAGTGGGAAATTCAGATTGCTTCATCAAAAACAAATGCTGAAAGGACAACTCCTGCATATATTAAATCTGTTTCAAACCCTGCTGCTGGTAAATTAAAAGTTATTAGTAGAGTTTCTGATAAGAAGCCAGGTGAATTAGGACACCCAATGCAATTTGATGGTGTAAAACAAAATTGGTTTACCCATGTTAGTGTTAATAACAATACTATATGGGATAATTTTGCAGATTTAGATGCTAATGATGAGGATATTCCATATATTTTAAGAAGAACTGATGATAGGAGTTTGGATGATAAACTTTATAAGATTAGATATGTTATTCCAAAAGAACTACAAAATGCTAGAAACCCTAATGATAGTTTTGTAATTCAGGATTCTAGTTCTACTAATGTAAGATTTGATGCTGACTTTACTAGAACATCAATTGGATCAACTGATTATGATTATCATAGGAATTTAAGATTCGTTTCTCATCTTGATTATAATAGTACCACTAAGATTGTTACTATTAGATCTGATAAATCTCATAATTTAAATGCAGGTGAACAAATTGTTCTTAAGAATATAACTGATACCATTAATACAAATGGTGCAGCAGATAAAGGATATAATGGAACATTCCTTGTTAATAGTATTATTAATGATAAAACATTTACTTATAAAACAACTGATGTTTTAGGTAATGTTCGTAATGTAGGAATTTATAATAATGATACTCATACTAGGAATACTGGATTACCTAGATTTGAGAGGAATGATAACAAAGAGAATTTATTTGTTTATAGAACAGAAACAATTCTACCATATGTTGAAGGATCACAAGATGGTGTTTTCCACTTGTATGTTCTGAATAGTAATAATGCTATAGAAGAAGAATTTACAACTGCAAAATACAATCAGAATGTTGTTAACCTTTATCCTCAATTAGATAGAGATAATGTAAATGACAATCCACAGGAAGCAACTAGTTACGCTAAGAGATTCCCTATTGGTGATGTAGTTACTAATGATCTTAAGAAGAGTATTACTAGAGAAACTACTAATAAGTTATTGAATACCTTTGGAATTTCAAATACTATTAGCGATATATCAGATAATACTACAACTGCTGTTCTAACATTTACAAAAGAACATGATTTAAATGGGTTAAAGTATGGTGGAACTTTACAAGGTGGATCAGGACATACTGATGGAACATATTATAACGTAAAATTATTTGATGATGCATCTGCACCATCTTCTGCTGTTTGGAAAGGTGCTACTGCTAAAGTTGTTGTTAGTGGTGGATCAGTTACTGAATATGAGATAACAGAATCAGGATCTGGATATAAGAGTTCACTATCTCCATTATATTTTGATTCATCACTTACAGATCAAGGTGGTATTGGTGGTGCTCCTAGTTCAAATATTGCTATTGCTGATGTTAATATTAGTTTAGCAACTAATGGTTATGTTCAAGTAAGTGGTATTAGTACAGGAACTGATAATTATTTCAGAATTAATGATGTTACTGATATTAATAAGATTAATATTAATAAAACTGCAAGTGAGGTTATTCTTGAAGGACAGAGTGTTGTTAGTTTAGGTGAGGTATCTGAAATAACTGGAACTCCTACTCATGTAGGATCTACAAAAGTTACTACATTCAGCACTACAAAGGCACACGGATTATCTGAAGGAAATGCCATTAGAATCTTAAATGCTTCTGATTCTAATCTTGGAGACTTTATTGTAGAATCTGTTATTGATGTAGATACATTCACTGCTGTTACTAGTACTACAGGAATAACATCTCCAAAATATATTCTTAAGCATGGATTATCTGCTAATAATGCACAATCTGGAAAGGATGGAGAGAGATTAGGAACAAGAGGATTATCATTCTTTGATAATGAATCTTTAATATTAAATCAATCAATTACTACTCAAGATGAATTTAAGGTTACTTTATCTGATGGAACTACAACTGCTGCATCTATTCAAGCAAGATTCCCATTAGGATCATTCATTCAAGTTGATAGTGAGATAATGAGAATTATCGATGAAACTATCGGTAATCAAACTACAATTAAGGTTATTCGTGGTGCATTAGGTACTATTGTTGATAATCATGTTATTAGTTCTCAGATTAAGAAGATTAAACCACTTCCTGTTGAATTACGAAGACCATCTATTTTAAGAGCTTCAGGGCATACATTTGAATATCTTGGTTATGGTCCAGGTAACTATTCAACTGGTTTACCGCAGGTTCAACTCAAGACTCTAACTGAAAGGGAAGAGTTCTTATCACAATCACAAGAAATGTCTTGTGGTACTGTTGTTTACACAGGTATGAATGATAAGGGTGATTTCTATATTGGAAACACTAAGATTTCATCTGACTCTGGTGAGCAAATAACATTTGATATACCAGTTCCAACTGTAACAGGTGAAGATCCAAGTACATTAAGTGTTGTATTTGATGAAGTAATTATTAAAGATAGACTACTTGTTGAAGGTGGTGCATCTAAACAAATACTATCTCAGTTTAATGGTCCTGTTACATTCAATGGAAATGTAAGATTTAACAAGGATCTTAGAATTACTAAGAAATTAATTGTTGATGGTGAAAGTAGATTTACTAATGGAACAGAAGCTACATCTGCATGTGGTGGAGTACCATCTGGTGGTGTAATTATTGAAGGTGGTATTTCTATAGGTAATAAGTTATCTACTTCACAAAGAGCAATAACTGTTCTTGAGGGTAATGTTAGTTTATGTAATACTACTCAAAGTAATGATGTTGATTCAGGATCTTTCATTACAGATGGTGGAGCTGGATTTGCTAAAAATGTACATATTGGTGGTATTTTAGATGTTACTGGTAACTTAATTGCTAATGGTGGAATACATTTAAATGATAATGATAAGTTGACTGCTGGTGGAACTTCTGCCAACCATCATCTTATGATTCAGCATAATGTTACTGGTGGTGTTAGATCTAATATTATTAAAGATCAAACTGTTTCTAACATATATCTTCAGAGTGATGCTAACATTGAATTATGTAATAAGGAAAGAACTGAAATTGGTTTAATGTATACTGCTGGAGCAGGTATTCAATTACGACATCAAAATCAATTAAGACTTGAAACTACTACTACTGGTATTAAAGTTCATAATGATATAGAAGCTATAGGTGATATTACTGCATTCTTAGCTTCTGATAGAAGGTTGAAGGATAATATAACATCTATTCCTAATGCTCTTGATAAAGTTATTTCAGTTAGTGGTAATACCTTTAATTGGAATGAAGCATCTACGAAAGAAGGGCAAGGAGATACTGGTGTAATTGCTCAAGAGATTGAAGCATTAGATTTACCTGGTGTAACTACTATTAGAGATGATGGTACACACGCTGTTGCTTATGAAAAACTTGTTCCTCTCCTAATAGAAGCAATTAAGGAATTGAATTCTAAGGTTGATGCTTTTCATTCATAATAAATAACTAAAAAATTTAGTATATAAATGGCTAATATCAAGAAGGCATTCAATTTCCGAAATGGTGTCCAGGTTGATGATGACAATCTGATCGTAAATGCAAATGGCTTGGTTGGAGTGGGAACTACCGTTCCGACTGAGGCTTTGGATGTCCGAGGTAAAGTCAAAGTAATTCAAGATCCAAATGTTGTTGGATCTGGTTTGATAAACGCTACATCTGGTATAATTACATCTCTTACTGTAACAGATACTTTAATTGTAAATGCAAGTAATATAAGTTCGGGACAAGTTGGTGCTGGTGTTAGTGTTGGTGCTCCTGCTGGAATTGTAACTTCTAGTTCTGCTGGTATTGTTACTTTTTATGGTGATGGTTCTAATTTACAGGGTTTACCAACATCTCAATGGGATAATGTTGATGTTGGGTTAGGATATACAAGCATATATGCGAGAGGTAATGTAGGTGTGGGGACTGTAGATCCTCGATTTACCCTCCAAGTTGGTGGAAATAATGGTTTAACTCTTGTTGAAGGTGTAGGAATTAATTCTACAGGTGGTATAGTAGCAACTGGTGTTGTTACTGCTACTACTTTCAAAGGAAATGTTACTGGAGATCTATCTAGTGGTTTATCTACTATTACTCAACTAGAAAACACAAATACAAATACTGTAGGTGTTGTAACTGCTGGATCTGGATTTGTTGGTGATTTAACAGGTAATGTTACTTCTGGTACTAGTGCTCTTGGTGTTGCAACTGCATCTAGTCTTGATGTTAGTGGTAGTGTAACTGGTATTGCGTTTACTGGTCCTCTAAGTGGTAATGTTAGTGGTAATGTTACTGGAGATCTTACAGGTGATGTTACTAGTGGTTTATCATCTATTACTAGATTAGAGACTACTTATATTAATTCTTCAACAACAACTGGTGTTGTTACAACAGGAAGAGTTATTGCTACAAGTGCTAACTTAGGAATTTCAACTGCTTCTACTTTTAATGTATCTGGTAAGTTGGGTGTAGGTATTAATGCACCTGAACATAATGTAGAAGTTTATAGTTCAGGTATATCTTCTGTAACTGTTATCGGACAAAGAAATTCAGTATTAGCTCTCTGCCAAAAAATTCCACCTACTACTGGTGTAGGTGATAGTATGGGTGGTATTAGATTTGGTAATGAATCTAAAACTCTTGATATATTCAATGGTGATACTGGTAATATTAATCAGTATTTGCATCTAGGTGCTTTTGTTGGTGTTAATACTGGAAATTATAACTGGTATCATAGATCAACTACCAACTTGATGACTCTTACTTATGATGGTAAATTAGGTATAGGTAAGTCTCAACCAGATTCAAAATTGGATGTGGTTGGTGTATCATCCTTTACAGGAAATGTTTCTGTAATTGGAGATTTAGAAGTTACAGGTGCTTTTACTGGAACTGCTTCTATTCCTGATATTATAAATGGATCTAATATTAATGCAATATCTGGTATTTCAACCTTTAATAAGTTAAATGTTTCAGGTAGTGTTGGTCTATCTACTTTAGCAATAGGTGTTGCTCTTGCAGATACTAAAGCAAATATTGATGCAAGAGGAAGTACTGCACTAATAAGTAGAGTTGCTATTGGAGCCTCAATAGAAAATATTGGTGATAGTAATGTATTGGTAGGTGGTCCTGCAAACTTTGCTTCTGGTATAGGTATTAACACATCTCTTACTGGAATAACATCTATACGTGTTGCTGATACTCCGATTGATATTGGAGCATCAAATATTACTCTTGATCGTTCAAATCTTATCTTAGAGAATACGTCTGGATTCTTAATAAAAGGTGAAGGTAATGTTGGTTTTGGTGTAACACAAGCTAGAGCAGCTATTGACTTTGGTAATGCTGGAAATATTTTAGGTAGGTATGTAATTTTACCAAGAGTAACTACTACAGAAAGGGGTAATCTTACCAACATAACTAGTACTGGAGTTGAAGCTGGAGCATTGATTTTCAATACTTCAACTAATAAATTCCAAGGTTATACTGGAAGTACTTGGGTTGATCTACACTAAAGGGAATTATTAATGGCAAGAAAGAATTATCAGGTCAAGGCTAAAGATGGTGCTTGTTGGCAAAAGATACATCATTCTCTATGTTGTACAACTCATAGTCAATTAAATATTCCAGATCGTGAATGTTTTTGTAAAAATGATTGTAAATTTGATGAAACTATTGGTACATATCAATTATCTCTTGCAGAAGTAGAAGAATTAAGAAAACATTCAGACATTCTATATGTTGAATTAGATCCTACTTATCATGAACATGAAATGGGACCTAAGGGTGATAGTCTTAAAGATTATTTAATACTATATGTTAATAGGTTTGGTAAGAATGTAAAAAATTATAGAGATTTGCATTATGTCACTGATACTCCACAGTTAGTTCAGAGTTCATTGATGACTATTACTGGTCAGTTGGGTCAAGGAACTACTAATTGGGTTAAAGTTAAAGATGTGCATCCTAATACTGATGCAATGAATTATTGGCAGAATGTGGGATTTCCTTTGATATATGATTATGCTGTATATCCAAGTGCCCCTGCAAATGCTAATGATCCTGATCCTTTAAGAAATTCAACTCAGACTGGATCTAATCTTATTACCATCCCATCTACAGGAGCTTATCAACTTTTTGTAGCAGCAGATGGTGAGTATGCTTCTATAGAGTGGACTAGAGATGATGGTAATAAAATTCCAGATTTAAATGGACCTAAGATAAGGAATCTAGGAGGTAGCTCACCTGTAACAGGTATACCTGCAGGAAAAGAAGGTATTTACAGTGGTTGGAACGCTAGAAATGATAATACACTAGGTGCAAATAAAGAAATTAGAGATTCTACTCTTTATGGTGGAATAAAATATCAAGTTATTAATTTAGGTCTTTTAAAAGCAGGAACCCATACAATTACTTATGAAATAAGAAATGGTAGCTATGGTAATGCTTCGCAAGAGAGTTGGAATAAAAATCCTGGTGGAATTGCTTGGCAGCTTTATAGTATGGCTGGATACACTGCAGATTTTGCAGATGGTACAGGATACATTACTGGTAATAGTAGTTTTCGAGCAGAGAATGTAAATTATTTGATTCCTAATGGTTGGAATTCATCAGAGGCAAATAGAACTGGTTATCAATTATTGAGATGTGAAGAAGGTGCAACTAATCCTTGGATAACTAGTACTCGTACAGTTAAAAATCAAGATGTTCAATATACAAATGATGGTTTAGATGTTGATTTAGTAATACAGGACAATGGAGTATGGGCAGCACATCCAGAATTTTGTATTGGTGAGAATGATCCGCAAAATTTTATTACAGGTAATGTATTAAATCGTTCAGCTAAAAGTGGTGTATTGGATCTTGCTTTAGATGCACCAGCATATCTTGATCCTGAATTTTTTGCAGCGAATCCTTCATTATTAGAGACTCGTTGGGATGGGACTAGAGTTCCTACTAATAATGCTGCAAGAAATTGGTGGAAAAATAATAATACAACATCTAGATCTGCTAGGTTTGCATCTGGTGGTGCTGATGACTTTGGTTCAATTGAGTTTCAAAGTGGGTATACTAGAAATGCTGTAACTGGTACTAAAACTTCAATACCTAGTCACACCCAGTCAAATGGTGCTGTTATTGATGGTGATCATGGAACTCCTTGTGCTTCTCAAGCCTATGGTAAGAATTTTGGATGGGCATTTAATGCTAATAAGTGGACTATTAATATGTTTGCTGATTCAATGCCTACTGATGTTGTTTTTAGAATAACTCAATTATTTCATAAGTACAAACCAAATAATCCTAAGTTTAATACAAAAAACCCAACAGTTTCATCTAATAGTTGGGGACAAGGACTTGCTCCTAGTTCGGTATGGGCTGCAGGTGAATACGATTATACTTATAGGGGAACTACTGGTACAGTTCCTGGACATCCAGGACTTCCTGGTGGAATTTGTCAGAGGAGTGATTGGCCACAATTTGTGTGGCAAGGTTCTGGACCTCAAGGTGTTACGTACCCATCCTATTCAGTACCTCAGTTTGCTCTTAACCCTCCAGCATATTGGCCACCAGATTCAAATGGATATATTGGAATATATTGGGGTGTAGGTCATAATGCTTTAAAAGCTGCTATTTCAGAAGGAGTTATTTTTGCTTTTGCTGCTGGTAATGAAGGATATTATTTGGTAGATAGTGATTCTGTTGATTATAATAATAAACTTGATAGTGATATATGGTTGCATCGAGGTGCATATCCAACACAAGCAAAGTATGAGTCTGGTTATGATCTATTTGTTGTTGGTGCTATTGATAATGAATTAAAAAGTAAATGGACATTAACAGCTGACACTTGTTATAAAGATAAGGGAACTGGTACAATAAGTAAATATAGTGATAATGTTGAGACTTTAGCTAGAAAAGCTTCTGGTGCAAAAGTAAATTCTGGATATGATGGAAGATTTATGAACGCTAAAGTTGGTAATGTTGAAAGAATGGTAGATGATGAGGATTATAGTAATAAGGGAGATTTTATAGATTTTTATGCTCCTGCTGATCAGACACTAGGTGCTTCAATAGATATTAATACTTCAAGTAAATACAACCCTTGGAATGGAGACAATAGTTATATTAGGAATGAAACAGTCACAGGCAGTCTTCGTTTTTGTGACACTGCTTTTGGTGGAACTTCCTCTGCTTGTCCTGTAACTGCTGGATTAATGGCTTGTGCTTTACAGCAGAATAGAGGTTGGTCTTGTACTCAATTAAAAACATATTTAAAACAACAAATTTCTCCAGAAACTAGTAGTACTTTTTATCTAGGATATGAACCTGGATCAAATCCAGATTCTTTAAAATGGGCATCTGATTATAGTACATTTGAAACTGATGTTAGAATAATTAGAGAGACTTCAAGTTCAAAAACAACACCTAATCCAGTTTATGAAGCAACTAGTGGATTAGCTCCATCTAGACCAAATTTAAATGAAAGGTTTAGTGTTACTTCTGGTTCTGCTAAAGTTAAGATTATTGGAATTAGAGAATTTACAGGTTCGGATGCTGGAAATCCTATTGAATTAAGAATTGGTAATGGATATTATTTGATGCAAATTACAACAGATACAGCATATTCGTATGGTACTTTTGCTAATACAACAATAGGAAATTATAAATTTAAAATTAAAGCGGGTAGTAATGATCAAGCTATTCAAGTAAGCGATAATAATGGATCATCTTGGACTGCTCTTGAAATAAGTACTGTAAATGGTAATTTTGTAATCGGATCTCAAGGTGAAGTATATTACTACTTGAATGTTGATAATAGTGTAGGATTACCTGAACAACCTTCTAATCCAACTTATGTTATAAATCTTTCTCCTAGTACTAGTGTTAATGAAGGTGGTACTCTTATTACTACTATTACTACTACAGACGTTGATAGTGGTACTACTTTATATTGGAGATTAGATGGAACAGGAATTAATAGTTCTGATTTCTCTTCAGGATCATTAACTGGATCTGGATCTGTTAATAGTCAAGGATCATTCCAGTTTAGTCATACTCTTGCTAACGATTTAACTACGGAAGGTACACAAACTCTTAATGTAAAATTATTTACAGATAGTTCAAGGCAAATACAGGTTGCTAGTACTTCTATTCAAATTAATGATACATCTATTTCTGCATCATATGCAATATCTCCTACAAAAACTACTCCAAATGAAGGGGAAACTTTTTCATATGGTATTGGAACATCAGGTGTTGCTAATGGTACTACTTTATATTGGGAAATAACTGGAAGTGTTATGTCCTCTACCGATTTTACTCCTTCTTCTTTAACTGGTAGTGTAACAATTAATAATAATAGTGCTGCTGTTACTAAAACTATTAGAGAAGATTTAGTCACAGAAGGTAATGAGAGAATAAATTTTAAATTATATACTGATTCTGGTAGAACAAATGAGGTTGCTAGTAATAATTCTGTAGTTATTCAAGATACATCAACAACTCCTACTACACCTACCTATACTATTACTCCTTCAAATACTACTCTGAATGAAGGAGATACTCTTACAACAAGTGTAACAACGCAAAATGTTTCTAATGGAACTACTCTTTATTGGTTAATAGATCAACATACAGGAGCAATAAACACATCTGATTTTTCTAACGGAATGAGTGGATCTGTATCAATTAATAATGGTTCAGCTAGCTTTACTAACACCATTGTTGCTGATAATTCAACTGAGGGTGAAGAAAAATTTGCAATTAAATTATATACTGATTCTGGTCATACTAATAATGTAGCAAATACATCTACAATCACAATTACTGATACTTCCCAATCTAAAACTTATAATCTTTCTGCAAGTAGTACAACTATAAATGAAGGTTCTACTGTTACTACAACAGTAACAACTACTAATGTTTCTAGTGGAACTACTTTATATTGGGAACTATCAGGAACTGGTATAACATCTTCTGATTTCTCTTCAGGATCATTAACTGGATCTGGAACTGTTAATGCACAAGGAACTTTTAATTTCAGTCATACTCTTGATAATGATGTAACAGTTGAAGGAAGTGAAACTATTGCTGTTAGATTATATACTGATTCTGGAAGAACATCTCAGGTTGGTAATACACTTAGTATTATTGTTAATGATACTTCTATACCTCAAGCAACATATAGTATAAGTTCTAATCCAACATCTGTAAATGAAGGTTCTTCATTCACAACAACAGTAACAACAACTAATGTTGCTAATGGAACTACTCTATATTGGGGATTAGAAGGTACTAATATTGATGGTAATGATTTTTCTACAGGAGCATTAACTGGATCTGGATCTATCTCTAATAATACATTTAACTTTACTCATACTCTTGCTAGTGATGCAACAACTGAAGGAACAGAAACCCTTGAAGTTGCATTATATGTAGATTCTGCAAGAACAGTTAAGGTTGCTGAGGTTAGTGTTACTATTAATGATACATCTCAAACTCCTTCAACACCTACTTATGTTATATCTCCATCCAAAACTTCAATAAATGAAGGAGAAACTCTTACAACTACAGTTACTACAAGTAATGTTGCTGATGGAACTACTTTATATTGGCAATTAGATCAGCATACTGGATCTGTAAGTGCTGCTGATTTTTCTTCAGGTGCTTGGAATGGTGCTGGTACGACATCAAGTAGTCAATTTACTTTCCAACATACTGTTGCTGCTGATACAACAACAGAAGGAGAAGAAAAGTTTGCGATTGTATTAGCTACTGATGCTGGTTTTAGTAATATTGTAGCAACTTCAGCAGTAATTACAATTAATGATACTTCAACTGATTCTGCTACTCCTACATATTCACTTTCTTCAAATTTAGATCCAGTTAATGAAGGACAATTCCTTGCTATTACAGTAACAACTACTAATGTTGCATCAAATACAACTTTATATTGGCAATTTAGTGGTACAAATATAACTGCAGCTGATTTTAATGAAGGAACTTTAGAAAGTAATATAGTTACTGATGCTACTGG
>VTLG01001229.1_pt1 | contig 15593 bp, 15 predicted proteins | sample 4694571 | NCBI WGS metagenome assembly VTLG01 (sample SAMN12604809, study PRJNA352737) | marine metagenome | biome: ENVO:00000447; feature: ENVO:00000209|ENVO:00000569|ENVO:01000036; material: ENVO:00002151; isolation source: viral sequences binned using virsorter ...
TGTGCTCCTTTTTTTATATTACCATCTCCTGCACCTCTTACTGCATCAGCGGTCATTACAAATTCGTTTTTAGATAACATTGCTGGAACGTCATCTGCTTTTTCTTTTACACCAACTGGAACAAAACCACCTTCATCCCTGTAGTCTCTTTCCATAACACCAGCTCTGTTTCTTCTCATTTTACCCATAGGCATATTCATGATACCACCCATAGCTTTTCTATTTAATTGTCTCAAATATCTTTGATAATCTTCATCAGTATTAAAATCACTTCTTCTTAATTTACCCATGTCGGATGGTAAAACTCCACCACCTTTTTTAGGTATTGCACCAGCTTCATCTGATACAAACTTTTGTTTTACATTTTCTTTATTCATAGCTAATGATCCTACTCCACCACCTTCAGCTTTTCTTAGTGAAAAAGTTCCCATAACGCTGTCATATAATTTTCTAATATCTTTATCGTTCATTCCTTTAAAATAAGAATCTTTATAACCTTTTTTTCTTAACACATCTTTATAGTAGTTTGTTCCATCTGCAAATCCTGCTCTGCCACCTTCTGCTGCAACAAAATTTCTAGGTGTTAAGAACCTATAGTTCTTATCAAACATTTGTTGTTGACTTAATTCGCCACTTCTATATTTATTTAGATCAGCTCTTATTTGATCAAAGCCAATACCTTTACCTCTGTAAACATCTTGTGCTAATTCTTTTGCCTCTTCCTCTGATGCACCTTTAGATGCAAAATATCCTATTAAACCTCCTGCACCCAACATTTTACCTAGACCTGATAGAGCCATAGATCCACCACCTTTAGTTAAACCTAGTTTACCCAAAAGACCTGGAGTAAATTTTTGAGCACCTTGTAAATAAGCAAAAGGTCCAGCAGCTGATCCTGCAGCTGTGCCAAGAAGTCCAGTTTTTAAAGCGCCTAAACCTCCACCTATTTTTGCACCAAGACCACCAAGACCAGATAATGGTCCCATACCCATAAGACCTGCTCCACCTAAACCTATTAGTGCAGCTTTACCTATTGGACTTTTAATAACTTGTTTTCCAACGTTTACAATTTTTTTTACTGCTTTTTTAGCACCTCTAACTATGTCACCTAAAATGTAACCTTCTCTTGGAACAACATTTGTTATTCCACCTGATGCACGTAGTTGTCTTCTAATGTGAGCTCTTGTTATCATATATGTCAATTGTTTTATTATATTATTTTGGCAGGGATTGCACCTGAATTTACATTATTACTCGTTTTTAACGAGTAAATCAAGACTATGTTGTAACCTCTCTAGGCTTGATTTCTAAAGCCGAAAGTACAACATGTAGTCTATTTGCAGTAGCTGCAGTCACCTTTATTACTTCACTTTCTTGAGCAATTAAAGGTGCTGATAGTAATTCTGTAGTGGCGTTTGCCGATATTGCTTTTGTCTTAAAAAGGCTAAATACGTTATCAGAAGTATCAGTTATAGTCACTGTTATAGTATCAGCGTTACCTGAATCTTCAGATACTAAGATAGATTTAATAACAGCAGTAGAAAAAGAAGGCACTGTATACAGTGTTGTTGCACTATTGCTTGTTAAATCTGCTTTTTTATTTACGAAACTATTTGCCATTATGCTAAAAAGAAAGCCTCCGCTTCTGATTCATCTTTCAAATCTTTTTGATAAGATGTATTTAATTTTTGTACAATACTATCAACATCTCTAACAAACGATTGTTGTATTTGTTGATCGTATTCTACGTTTGGTTGTGTTAATGATTGTACTATTCTAGCCATTATCTTCTTCCATCCGGTTGTACATCTAATCTAAAAGTACCAAGTTTCCAGTGCTGAGTTAAACCAGTATTGTCTACTTTTAAAGATATAGCTCTTGCTCTAGCACGAGTGTCTATTTTAGTGGTTGTTGTTGAAGATGTAAAAGGTCCTAAAGATGAACTTGCTTGTGCATCTGTTGGATAATTTTTTAAATTTAAAGTAACTCTTGCATTTCCTGTTTGTGTTAAAAAGTCAGGTATAACTCTTCTTATTTTCATCATAAATTCTCCATCCCCTTGTTGTGGAATAGGTGATTGACCAATATCAAAATCTCCTGATTCAATACTAGCTTGAATAGCAGTTGTTGCACCTGCTTTAATTTGGTTAGTTCCAGTTTCATGTTCATAATAAGTTGTGCAACCATCAGTGTTTCCAACTGTTGCATCACTCGTAGAACTTGAATCATATTCAGTACCGTGTGGTTTACCAAATATAGCTGAGTCTGCCCAAGTAGATCTGGCTAATGAACCTATGGTCCATATAGGTCGCTGGCCACTTGAGTCCATGTAATTATATGTAACATTCCTAGAATTAGATGTAGCGCCACTTCCTGGGTAAAACCAACTTACTTCACCAAACAAGTTATTTAATCCTGCATAAATATGTTGTCTAGGTACATCTGCTAAACCATCATAAACAAAATCTTCAACTAAACACGGCAATGATTGTAATTGTCCAGTGTATCTAAAGAAACCATTTTCTGACATCCAATATGCAGAACCATCAACCTCAACTGCAGCGTTTTGTCCAATCAATCCACAGTTAGTTCCAACTTGTTGAAACGAGAAAGTAAATGGTGGACCAACAAATCTCATAATAAACAATGCTGTATCTGTCCAAATATAAATTGCATCACGACCTCTAATTGCTCCAACAATTCTTGTACCATCTGCGAGTCTTTGTGTGCCGGCAGTGTTAATTGAAGTTGGAGTCCAATCAGTTAATGATTCTTGATCTGACCAACGAATGTACATGTCGTCTTGCGTAGAGGTTGTTCCAATTGTTGTTTCTGATCCAAAAGAAATTAAGTGTCTGTCTGGTGTAGAAACTAAAGTAAATTGTGATGCAGTAGGACAACCACTTATAAGTGTTGCTCTAGTAGAAGTTGCACCTGTTGCATTAGAATTCCATTCAAAACTTGAGCCGTCTGCAATAGTTGCAATAAGTTTGTTACCAAAATTATCTAAAGACCACATACCAGGAGCTGTTACAATGTCACCTGTTTGTGATGCACCCCATTTAGTGTAATCTGATGCATTTGTTACAGTAGCTGCATCACTGTGCGATGCTGCTGTTGTGTTATCTGATCCTCTTGTTAATCCAGATAAAGTTCCTGTACCAGTTGTATTTGTTGTATAAGCAATTCTTTCATCGTCTATTACAACAGTTCCTGAAGCAGGAAATCCATTTGAATCATCAAGAACAATACTTGTTGAACCTGAAGTTAAGGCTCCATCTAAAGTAGATGTAACTGCACCCAATGCAGTACCGCCCCATAATCCAAGTCCCCAACCAGCAGCTGACTCTTCAACTGCAGGTCCTATTGGATAGTAGTGTTGCACTCTTATTCCACCTGATGTAGATGCCCCTGATCCTGATTCATTCGATCCCATTTCAATAGTAATTGTTGTTGAACTTGGAACGGTTGCCACCATAAAAACTTTATCATCAAAATCACCAGAACTAAAATTAGAATTGGTAATAGCGGTAAAATTATCCAACTTAATAATATCGTACTGATTAATGTTATGAGAAGATGCAAACGTAATTGTAACTGTCGCGTCACCGTTTGTTGTTGTAAATGCATTTGTTAATGTTGTTGTAGCCTTAATAGGAGTAATGTCATAAAATGCACCTCCTGAATACACATATAAAATTCTGTTTGTACCTAATGCCGAATATTTAATACCGTCTGAATTAACAAATTGGTGCATAGCAGTTGTTCTACCAGTTAAAGTAATATCTCCTAACTGTGCCCAACCACCTATTTTTTCAGGTGAACCATATCTAAATCTTATATTATCACCATCAACCCATTGACCCTCGCCGCCCGTTGCTGTGACTTGTTTATTAATTCCAGGTTGAAATCTTAATTTTTGTAACATAATTATTCTGCGTTATTTGGCACTCCATTTGAATTTACTAGGGGACTCTCAGCAAACGCCATGTAAATAAAAGTATTATCATCTCCGTTAACTTCGCTAGATGTTGATCTAATCTTTACCCCAGTGCTTAAAAAATCTACATCTTGACCACTTTGTTCAGCGGCTGCATTATTAGCTTCTAAATATTGATCGTTTGGATTTCCACCACCACTATCTGATCTTTTGTTATCATAAATGTTCCAATCTTTTGAACCATTACTTTTCTTCGTCATAAACCAAGCCGGCTTAAAACCTAAAAAAATATACGGGCCTGAAGCATTATTATTGCCCTCATATGTACCGAACTTGCTGTAGCCTTGTTTTTCACTCCATAGAAAAGCAATACTTGTATCTCCACTAGCATTTAATTGAGAACTATCTCCAACTGTAAAAACACTAGAAGTTGGTGCTTCATCAGACCATTTATCGTTTGAATCAGAAGTTGCCGCAGTTGTATTTAAAACTAATAAATCAGTTTCAGGTGCAGAAGTATTTTTGTGATGATATACGCACCAGTCTTTTGCCGAATCAATATTACGACAAATTATCCAATGTGGAACTGCTGATAAGTTATGTGATATATCAGTATCATCTGTTGAATTTCCTTCGAATGTTAAAATATCAAATCCAGCAGTCGCAGATTCTTTCCACGCCCAAGATACGTAAGTTCCACCAGAAGCATTTACTTGTCCATCAGTACCAACTTGAAAACCATTGCTATTAAGAGCTTGTATGTTGTCTGATCTGTCATATTGAGCGCCAGTTTCTGCTGTTCTTAATTCTTTTCCATCTCCTCTTACTGAATCATAAAGTGATAAGTTGTCAGCACTATCTCTTCTTGCTGACCATAACATATTTGGTTGCAGAGATGTATCGGTTACATCAAAAACAATATTACGGTCATCATTTCCATCGCCGGTATATATTTTTGTTTGAAAATATAATTCTGGATTGTCTATTGTTGTATAAGCTGCCATTTATCCTCCATCACTTCCTAAATTTTTTGTGCATAAACTCAGATAGCCTGCTGGAACATCATATTCAAAATTTCCATAACCATTATCATCTGCGTTTCCTGATGAAATACTATAAGCTGGAGAGCCAAAGTTCCAAAAAACTTTATTTTTATCTGCATTGTCACAGTGTGTAAAAAAATAAGCACCTGCTGGTGTACCAGACGCTGCTGTTATAGTGTATGCAGCACCTGTTCCTGTACTTCCAGAAGTAGGATCACCAGAGTCTTGAAAAGTTCCATTTTTAGAAAAATATATTTTTAAGTTAGTTAAATCTACTGCTATTCCAATAATATCTCCTGTTGAATAAGTATCTCCATAACTAGCAGCTGTATTATTATTACTTTTATTTCCATCTTGATCGTACACATATCCTGTTGCTGGTTTTCCTGGATTATCGTTGTCTACATTACTTATACCTACAATTCCAATTCTACAACTATCACTATTTGTTGAAACAAATTTTGCTTCTGCGTACCATTTTCCAGCAGTTATACCAAAATTAGATAAACTTCCTCTTAATACATCTTGTTCAACTTGCAAATTTCCTTCTGAAAAAGTGTAAGTCCCGCCTACTTTTTGATCCAAAGGATTCATAGTACAAAAATTATTTGTGCAAGTATCTAACATTTGGTCTGTTGCAGCTAGGTTAACTTCTGTCAAATCTGTGCCCCCGTTCGCGTCATTGCCAAGGTTATCGCTGGCTTCAAAATCTAAATAAAAACCATTCGTACCAAATGTTAATCCTGAAACATCTTTTGGTTGCCAAATTGTTGGAGAATCTTCATTAAATTCACCAAAATCTGAAGCAGCATATTGAGTTCCATCTATAAAAACAACTTCTGCCATGTAACCATCAAAAAAATCTGAAGTATTAGCTATTCTTCTTCCTAATTCCATTGGTACAGTAGTATTCATAGTAGTATCTGTATTTTGATTTGGATTAGTTTCAGTAGAAAATGAAGTTACTTCTGTTCCATTAACATATACTCTTACTCTGTTAGCGGCAGTACCTTGTTCCGTATCTACTGCTGCCACGAAATGATACCAAGCAGAAATATCTTTAAAAGCTGCAGTTGTTACATAATCTGCAGTAATACTTTCTAGTCCAACCTGAAACTTATCGCTCGTATTAAAAAATATTTGATCAGCAGAACCATTTTTAGAATTAAAAATATATTGTGATGTTCCTAATTGTCCTCGTTTAATCCAAGCACTAAAAGTCCATTTTCTTCTACTGCCAGCACTAGTTGGTGTCTTGTGCATATAAGCACTATCACCATCATTAAACATACATGAGTTGTCTACATTATAGCCAGTTGCTGCTGTTGCTGTTGCTACATTACCTGATAAAATTGGAAAGGACATGTTAAGATCCTAATTCTGGGAACTCTCCTAATGGTCTTTCCATTACAGGAGGATCTCCTTCATCAGCTGTGTTTACATAAGCATATAAAGTTTCAAGAGCTGGTGTATCACTGGCATTTGTAATTGCTGTTTCCATTTCAGCAGCCTTTGTTCTAACTGCTGCTCTATGATTAGTAATTGCACTTGGCACTGCTGTTCCAGCGTCTGCTTTTCTAACTATGTACCAGTCTGTATCTTGTAATATTCCAGCAGCTTGTGCTTTAACCTTTCTAATTAATTTTGTTTTTAAACCTTCAGCTTTAACTTCACCTTCAGTTCCTTTTCCATCGCTTTCATCTTGAGCAGTATATAAAGTATCAGCATGAGCTTTAGCAGTTGCGCTGCCATACGAAGCTGTAATTTTCCCACCAGCAAAAGCAAATGATTGATTGGTATTGACATACCACTGCTCATCTTTTTTATTAGTGTTATCAAATTCTACCTCATAAATTCCAATAGCTTCTAGTTCAGACTTGCTCCATAATTCAAATATTTTTCTTGAATAACGAACATCACCAATAACTAAACCGTTTGGTTTATTTATAAGTTTTGTAATTGATCCTGATTCTACTAATCCCCACATATTATCTCCTATTAACTCTCAGCTAAATTTAATGTTCTACCTACTTCTTGCCAAACTGCTCCATTATATCTAAATACATGAATGTCAGTTTTACCATCTGTTGCTGTCTCCGTTGCTTCTGTTGAAGCGGCGAATTCAAATACCGTGTTCCAACCAATACTATGAGAACCATTGTAATTAATTTCTATACAAATAAATGCTCCTTCAACTGCATTACTTGGTGCAGAGAAAGTTGTATTTTCTGTTGTAACATGAAATGCGTTTGGTTTAGCAGAAGCATCCCAGGCCACAGCGTTCGATGATGATGTTAATGCTCCTTGAGCCACATTAGCGGCAGCACTAAAAGTAGCTATACCACCTGCTGACATGTCTAAAGTTAAAGATGTAACTGCTGATCCACCATCATCACCTTTAAATATAATATCTTTATCTTGTACACCTGCAGTTATTACAGCGTCGCTAGAACTATTTGTAAATGATAATATTGTTGTGCCACCATCTTTAATATTAACATCAGCACCGTCAGCGTCTAAATTAATATCCGCAGCAGCGTCTACTGTTAAATTATTTGCAGATATAGTTAAATCAGTACCATCACCTTCAATTTTTTCAGAATCTCCACCAAAAACTATTCCAACATTATTTGGAATATGCACATCTGATGTAGCTGTTAAATTAATTTTAGCTCCTGAAGTAATAGTTAAATCTGTGCTATCTCCTTCAATTTTTTCACCACTACCAAAAGTAACTCCAACGTTTGCTGGAATAACTACATCCGCTACTGCTGTTAAATTAATGTTATTTCCTGCAATCGTTAAATCTGTTCCATCGCCTTCAATTTTTTCTCCGTCGTCACCAAAAGTTAAACCAATGTTTGCAGGTATATTTATGTCACCATTTGATCCAACAGTAATAGATAAATCAGTTCCATCAGATTCAATTTTTTCTGCAGTTGCAAAAGTTAAACCTACTCCTGATGGTATATTAACATCTGCTACCGCAGTTAAATTAATATTATTACCAGCAATAGTTAAATCTGTTCCATCTCCTTCAATCTTTTCGCCATCATTACCAAAAGTTAAACCAACATTAGCTGGAATGTTGATATCTGTTGAGGCTGTTAAATGTAAATCATTAGATGAGTTTACTGTTAAATCAGTTCCATCTCCTGTAATTTTTTCTCCAGCATCGCCAAATCTTACAAAAGAATCATTACCTAAAATAATATCGTGATTAAAAGTAGCAGAACCAGCATCACTACCATCAAGTGTAAGCATCGTAATATCAGAACTGTTGTCAGTTCCTTTAAATATAACATCTGAATCATTTGCTGCTGCATCAATTGTAATATTACCTGATGAAGTTGTAAGACTAACTGCTCCATCCCCAGCTGAAATATCATCTGCCGCTACACCAACACCACTTTGAAAATATGTTTTTAATGTTGTGACATTAGTCATTCTCATCGTGCCAGCGTCATTTACAAGTAAACCATCTCCATCTGCAACTGCTGTAGTACCTCTTGCAGTGCCACCATCTATTAAATTAATTTCTGCTGCTGTTGCACTAACTGCTGTGCTTCCTAATGTAAATTGTCCATCAGGTACAATAAGTCCTGCTGCTCCACCTAATATTAAATCATCAGCTGAAGTGTCCCATAACATATATGCACTTGCTGTATCTCCAAATAATTTTACATCATACCCTTGGTCATCTGCTCCAACTGTAAATGTTGCATCTAACTGTACTGCGCCATCTATATCAACAGCATCTAAATTTGTTGTTCCATCTATGTCTGCGTTACCAGATATATCTAATGTAGCTGCGTCTAGCTCACCTGATAAAGTAATATTAGTAGCACCAGTAATTGCACCATCCATTGCAATAGCACCATTAATATCAATTGTTGTTGCAGCAATTTGTATTTCTGTGTCTGCTACTAAATCTAATTGACCATCTGTAGATGAATTAATATATAAACCAGTATCTCTAAAAAGAAGTTTATTTGTTGAATTTAAAGTTAAACCTGTTCCATCAGTATGTGTTAAAGTTGTATCTGAATCTGCACCAAAACTTAATACAGCAGAGTCACTTAATAATTTAAGATCATCACCAAGCACTGCATCTTTTGCTACAGATAATCCACCATCAGTTTGTAGTGATCCATCTGTTGTAGAAGTTGCTTCAGTAGTGTCGTCTGTTTTTACAATACCACTAGCTGTAACTGTTGTGGCAGTTAATGCTTGTGCAGCAATCGTGCTGCCTGCTTGTGCAGTAAATGTATTTGCAGTAAATTGAAAATCATCAGCTCCTGCAATTCTAATATCTATTTGGTCATCTGTATCTGCTGTAATACTTGTATCAGCATCAGCATCTAAAATTAATTCGTTACCATCTAAGTCATGTCCTGCAGTAGATCCAATTCCTGAATCAACCATATTTGGATTAGTTGCATGGTCAGCTGTTGCATAAACAAGTTTTGTTCCTTTATCAGTAGCAGCCCATGTAACAGTGCTTCCTGATCCAGAAGCATATTTGAATGTAAGGGTATAAGCACCTGCTGTACCATTGACTAAAATATACAATTGTTGAATATCTAAAGGAACTGTAACTGTAGTGTTTGCACTAATTGTTCCAGTAAATTTTATAACTCTATGTGCAAGAGTTGCACCTGTTGATCCATCAGAAACAGATAATGTAGTTGGAGTTGATGTTACTGATTGCTCAACATAACCACCAGCTAATTGTTCTATAATTTGTAAATTGGTATTGGTAGTTGTCCCCCATGTACCGGCATTCTCGCCGGTTGTCATTAGTTCTGTACCAAGACCTGTAAAACTTGATGCCATTTATTCTCCTATGCGCTTCCTACAAACACCTCTACGTCACATGAATCGGTATCCGCAGTTGCTGTTATGTCTACTAAATCATTTAATGATACTGTTAATGCAGAACCTCCTGCATGCATTGTATCTACAACTCCACCACTATTGTCACCAGGATAAATAAACGAGTGGCCAGCGTCTACTTTAATTGCAAACTCTGTACTGTCTTCATCTCTAAATGTTAATGTAATGTGGTTAGTTGAATCTAAATTTGTAATTCTAATATATCTAACATCGTCTTCGTCAAATTGACCTGCTAAATAACTTTTTGATAAATCTGTTGAAGAGGCTGTAGCAAAACCTAACAACCCTGTTTCTGTTGTTGATATGGTTACTATTCTTTTAACAATTTCATTAACACTTGAAATATCTAATGATCTTTCGCTATTATAACTATTGTTGTTTAGTGTGATTTCTTCTATTACTTTTACTGTTAATGTTGCCATATTTTATTCCTTACGGTGTCTGAGCAGGGACCGGTATACGAGGTTCTCCATCTGTATAGTCGTCTCTTCTTCTTCTACCTAATTGTTCCCCACCAAACTTTTGTATTTCAGTTTGATATTTTTGTTCGTATAATTGTAGCATATCCATTGGACCTTTTAAATAGCTAAATGCTTCTACCAAGCATGCGTATAAAAGTCCATTTCCAAAATTTAGACTTAAATAAGTTGTGGTATTTGTTGAGCTTAATCCTAAAGGTCTAGCATTATAATGCATCTTATACATAAATGCTGAACTAGGAGTAGGTACAATTGTAACTCTTCCTGACGAAGCTGCGCCGCTTCCTGTGGCTCCCCCAGACATTGCATAATATTTTGGAGTTCCAGTAGTGGTTTCTGCCGCATCATATTCTCTTAAAAAACTAATATCTCTTTTTTCTAACCAACTATTAGCACCTGTTGCTGCAGTTGTTGATGTATAAACCTGTAGACCTCGTACAAATAAAGTGCCTGCTGGTGCATTAATATTATCTTTTGAAGCAACTAAATTTCCAATTATTTCTTTTCTATCTGCATCAATTGGTGCATCTCTTTGAATTCTAAGTTCTGAATTATCTATAAATTGATCGGTGATAGTGCTAGATAATACAGAAGTACCGACTTCAGTATAATTACCAATTGCTGTTGTAAGTGTTGAATAAGTAAATCCTGCCATATTATGCCGTTAGAGTTGCTGGACCTGCCGAGCAATTCTCTCCTCCTCCTGATACTCCTCCACTTGTAGCAGTGTTTGTATCCACAGTAAAGTGATAGAAATCATCTGTATTTGTAATATCCCCACTAGAATCTCTTTTACCAACTGTAATCGAGTAGCCTGCAGATTTTGCAACATTAGATCCAGTAATACCATCAAAATTTTGTGGGTCTTTAAATGTTTTTGAAGTAGAAAGTGCACCTCTAAATCTTACAGTATCGCCTGTAGATCTACCGTGACTTTTTTCTGTTACGTTTATTATACCAGAACTAGCTGCAATAGTTTCAAAAGGATTTGGTCCTAATATTGCAATAACTTCATTTTCAGTTCTATCAGGTCTTGCGTTCATTAAGCCTTGTTCTTCTCCATGTTTAGCTCTAATTTCTAATTGTGGATGTTTAGATTCAAATTCTGATCTATGAACTAAAGAGCCATTCCATTCTCTCATCATTTGATCATATGGAAATTCCATTCCTGATCTATCTGATATTGCTTTTGAATATTTTCCTCTTGCCATTATGTTCCTGGGTAATAAGTTTTAGGTGTTATGTGAACACTAGTAGAAGAACCATCTTCAGATAATGCTCTAGCTAATTCATCTTCATATAACATTTTCATTTGTTGAACTAATTGTGTATTAAATTTTTGTGCTAAATAAAAAGCTAAACCTGAAACCATACAAGGTACAAATCTGTATGGTACATCTGTTGCATCTGTATATGTTGAATCTGCATCTTGAATTCTTTTTACATAATAAAAATGTATATCTTTAGATGCGTTAGATGAATCAGCTGTTGGATAAACTGTAATTGTAGTTTTATCTACAAATCTTTGTACAAAATATTTTGATGGTGTTCCTTTAGATAATTTATTTGATAATGCAGAATAAGTTGATCTATCAATTTTTGTTAAAGCAGAATCTGCTTGATCAGTTGCAGTTCTATCAGTTCTTAAAGTTGCTTCAAGAACATCTGCTACACCGTAAATATTAGATGGATTTGTTACAGAACTTGTTCCATCTCCACTTGCTCTATAAAAAGTGTATTCAGCTTGTCCTTCAATTACATCAATGTTTGCACTTGCTACTTCCCAATAATGCAAACCTCTATTACCCCATTCTTGAAACATTATATTTAAAGAACGTCTTGCCGTTTTTAATTGATATCCAGAAGTTACTTGTGAACCTATTCGCTCGTATGCCTCTGCTATTAAATCATCTACAGCAAAAGTTTTGTCAAAAGTAACTGTGCCGGAAGTTGTATTGGCCATCAGTTACCTCCCTAATACGATTTTCTTAACTCTAATACTATTGTGTAATGATCATGAGCTGTATGACCATGTGTCGTCAAATCAATATCACCAGTAATTCCACTACCAGCATTATTTTTAATTCCACCAAATGATCTATAATCCCAATGTCCTGAAACATTACCTGCTGCTGCACTTCCACCTAGAACTAAACCTACAACATTTGAAGTTGCATCAAATTCTAATGCTGCTCTTAATCCTCCAACATCGTACCAAACTTGATCAATTGTAACTCTAGAACAAGCAGCTGAATCAGCTGATCGTGCGTTTAAAGCTGATACATCAACTTTTTTTACTGAGCTTTCTCCAGTTCCATCTGAAATATTAGTAAGTTTAATTACTGCTCTTTTGTCTGTGTCAATTATTGTTTGACTTGTTACTGCGTCTGCCATTTTTTTCTCCTGTTAGAGAACGGGGCTAAAGCCCCGCTCTAATTAAAGTTATTTATTATTCAAAAACGTGTCTACTCATTGATTGGTAGTGTACGTTTACTGCTTCAGCTGCTGCTGCACCTGCTTCAATACCAATGTATGGAATTAAATCCACATCATCAGTTAAAGCAGCTGTTGTTACAACTTGTTTACCAGGTTGAACCGCTGTTACTGCAGTACCACCTGTAGAACCTGAAGTTTCAGTAACATTATACTGTATACCATTTACAAAAATAGTCGCTTTTCTATCACTGTCGATTTTAATTTTAAAATGATATGCTGTGTCTGCTGCAACAGTAATTGGTAATCTACTAATATAGTCAGTTCCACCAATACTGTGAACAAAATGCCACTTAGCAAAATCAGTGAAAGCTTCACTGTTTGTTGCATCTGTTTGATATTTAAAAAATACTTGGTTAGCATCAGTTGCAACTAATTGATCATTAGTTAACTTTAAGCCAGCCCATACTTTTTGGTTATCAAGTGCAGGTAAAGAAATTGAACATTCCCATTCAACCTGATTCTCAGTACCCCATAGAACTTTAGACCAAGCTGATTGGTTAGTATCTAAATGTGGTAAAAGAATTGACTGATCCTGGTCTGCACCAGCAGTTGTCATTAAGATTCCTGCTTGAGTTCCTGGAAAAGTCGTTAAAGCAGTCGTCATGTTAGTACCTAATGTTTCAAAGTTTTTGTTCGCTGCTTGTGTTACTGCTAACGCTGATGCATCATCCGCGTCAGGGTCTATGATATTTATCGCATTAAGACCTGGTCTTTGATAGAAAGGCTCATAAAGATAATATCTTCTAGCATCATGTAATCCGAAACATTGAGTTCTGTCGTGAACTACACCTGTAGATGCTGTTTTGCTGATTAGCTGTACGTTGTTCTCTGAACGAATCGGACCGCTAAATGTTGTTTTAGCCATAATATTCCTCCTAGAATATTTTAAATGTAGTCCCTAGGGGCATGTCGACTATACACGTCTACATTTAATTTATTTTAATTTGTATAGTGTGATAAATATACAATAGTTTTTAATAGAGTGCAAGAGAGCCTGTAATGTGGAGTGGATTTATTCCAACGATGTAGCTTTTTATTAAGTAGCTACAGAAACTTGTGGGGCTGCATCATCAACCTTGTTGTCAAGGTGGGCTTTTTTAGCCTCAGCCATTTTAATATGATTAATTACTTCTCGAACTTTATGATCGATTCTAACCATATTGAGAGTGTACTTACCCTCGTTAAGATGCTCCTGCTCCCATTCTAGTTCCAGACCCCTTTTCTGTTTGTAAAGGTCTTGTAGATGTGCTTGCACCATTTATAACCTCCTCATAGGTTATTCTATTTACTCTTGGATCCATCATTTCTCCAAGATGTTCCCACTTTATATCATTTTTTCCCAATCTGTCAATGATTGCATTTTCAATATCTAATGGACTATCTATGCAAGTTATAACAAAATCTGCATGATATTGGTAAGCATTTATTTGTATTCTGAAGTTTTTAGGGTGCATTTTTTCTTTCTATTCTTCAATTGTGGCGGAACTATGTCCCGCCACAAAAATGTTATGATTACGCTCCCGGTGATCCGAAAATACCTCTCCAGTCAGAGAACCCAAATGAGTATCTCTCTCTAGCTTTGTATCTTACGTTACCAGTTGTAAAGTCACCTTCCATAGCTGTTTTCATCGGCGCTCTAACAAAGTGTTTTAGACCGTTAGGCACGTCTGTTTTAATGAAAAACGCATCTGTATCAGTTAAGTAATGATTCACAGTATAACCTTGTGGTATCATTCCTTTTGACACAACTGCATTGATATCATTATCAGCTGTTCCAGTTCTACCTGCAGACTTCATAAGTCTTTCAGCAGTAAATTGAAGCGCAGAAGGAATAATTAACTTAGTTCCTTGTGCTGCAATTTTAAGACCTCTCTCATCAGTCATTGCTGCAATGTCTATTAAAGCTTGCTCCAATGATGTTTCGTTAAGGTCTGCCGCAGTAGATAACTCATTCTGTTCTGTTCCAGCTGCAATTGGGTGGTCAGTAGCACAAAGCTCTTTACCATCACCACCTGCAGAAGATGAACTGAACGCGTTGTTTAACACATTAGCAGCTTTCACTTGTTTAGTGTTAGCCATTGATCTTGCTAAAGCTTTTGTATATCTAGACGCAAGTCTGTCATACAAGTTGTCTTCAATCGCTTCTTCAGTGATTGCGAAAGCAAGAGCAAGTGTTTCATGTGTGTAACGAGATGTGTAAGTTTCTTGTGCATTATCAAATGAAACTGAAGTTCCTTCAGCTTTGATTGGTGCATTTGCGAAACCAGATAACATTACTTCTTCTTCAAAAGCTCTGTCACTGTTTTCAGTGTCAAAAATCTCAGCATGCTCGTTAGCATAGTTTTTGTATTCCAAGCCGAATAGTGCATTCAAACCTGGCTCTAGTTCTTTAACTAGCTGTCCTCTTGATATAGCCATATTTTATTCTCCTATTCTGCTATTATACGCCAGTTGCGGTCATATAGAAGTGTTCGTTAATGATCACTTTAAAGTTACAATTAGCAGATGTTAAATCGCTATTGTCAGGATCATCAGAAACTCCGATAATTCGCAAGTTAGCTGTTGTTGTTGATTGAGTGTCCGTAATTTCAGTTTTAGAAACGAAATGCGGAGTTACACCTGCACTAACAGCAACATCAGCGTTTGTGAAAACGTCTAATTGTTGAGTTGCGCCAGATGCATCCGATTGCACTTCATAAACTTGATGCGGATCGTCAGTAATAAACGCCTTGATATCAG
>VTLG01015906.1_pt1 | contig 15593 bp, 7 predicted proteins | sample 4694571 | NCBI WGS metagenome assembly VTLG01 (sample SAMN12604809, study PRJNA352737) | marine metagenome | biome: ENVO:00000447; feature: ENVO:00000209|ENVO:00000569|ENVO:01000036; material: ENVO:00002151; isolation source: viral sequences binned using virsorter ...
TTTTAATCTCAACGGATTCAACTTCAACCAGTCCGTGTTAGCAGCTGGTGGTAGGGTTGTCCCTACTTGGGCAGATGTATTGAACCGTGCTAATCTAGGCATGGAGGTAATGCATGAGCGTAATGCACACAATTTCCCACTTGATCTCGCTGGAACGGAGGTGATCTTAAATGCCTAAAGGAAAAGGAACATACGGGACTAAGAAAGGAAGACCCCCTAAAAAATAAAACAACGTCCGTTCATCCTTAATTGGACGCATGTCAGCTAGCCATGGAACGGGGGCTAGGTACATAAGATTACAATGACAATCAAAGTAACCTATGTGTATCGTGGCAACAAGTACACCAAAGCAATTACTCGCTAATGTCACAACAAGCAACTCACTCTCCAGCTTTTGTAACTAAACTTTCACCTGAACCAGAAGTGAAGGAAGAAGTTAAAAAAGAAGATGATGACTTCCCTAGATCATTAGAAGAAGCATTATTAGGTGAGTAAATTTAACGAACTCTGGCTGGTAGTCTTCGGACTACTGGCCTTTTTTATTATGGTAGAAACAATGCATGTTAACTACCATAGGTCAGAGACACCTCAGTGTCGGATCTCTGGCTAATTGGCTTCTGGCCCTGTACGCAGGATACCCTTTAGCCGTCTAGACGGTGGGAAAGACCACAAACAAATGATCAAAAAAAATTTCAGCTGAAGAAAGTAAATATCTATTTTAATTAATAACAATGGCCCAACAGGCAACCCATAGTAATGCCTCGTTAACCCGTCCAGGTCAATCAAACTCGACAGGTGACGTTAGGCAACTTTATCTCAAGCTCTTTTCGGGCGAGATGTTTAAAGGATTCCAGCACAATGCAATAGCTAGGGATCTAGTGATGAAAAGAACTCTTAAAAATGGTAGGAGTTTACAGTTCATCTACACAGGACACACCAAGGCTGAGTACCATGTACCAGGCCAGAGCATACTTGGTAACTCTGACGGAGCACCTCCAGTAGCTGAGAAGACCATCACAGTTGATGATCTACTTATCAGTTCAGCATTCGTTTATGAGTTAGATGAGACACTTGCTCATTATGAATTAAGGGGAGAAATATCTAAGAAAATTGGATATGCCCTAGCACAGAAGTATGACAGACTAATCTTCAGAGCTATTACTCGTGGAGCTAGAGCTGCTTCTCCAATCACTAAGACTAACTTTGTAGAGCCAGGTGGAACACAGATTCGTGTAGGCACAAATGCTGCGGCATCAGATGCTTATGTTGCTGCTTCACTAGTCAATGCATTCTACGACGCTGCAGCTGCACTAGACGAGAAGGGCGTTAGCTCTGAAGGTCGTGTAGGTGTACTAAACCCAAGACAATACTACGAGCTAATTCAAGCTGTAGGATCTAATGGTCTTGTAAACAGAGATGCACAAGGTGACGCATTGCAGGCTGGTAACGGCATCATTGAGATTGCTGGTATCAAGATCTACAAGTCAATGAATATACCATTCTTCAGTCAGTACGGTACTAAGTTCGGTACTGGTTCTGCAACTAACCCAGGTGTAACTGATCCTGGTAATAATGGTTCATTCGTTAGTGAAGCTGTAGAAGACGCTGCTGATGATGTAACTGGAATCAATAATGATTATGGTGCAGAAACAGACTTCGCTAACTCTTGTGGACTTATCTTCCAGAAAGAAGCTGCAGGTGTAGTTGAAGCAATCGGACCTCAAGTTCAAGTAACATCTGGTGATGTATCAGTTGTCTACCAAGGTGATGTCATCCTCGGACGACTCGCAATGGGAGCTGACTATCTAAACCCAGCTGCTTCTGTAGAACTATTTGCAGGTACTGCTACAAAACCCGCTGCATTCTAAGCACATTTATGGAGGATTCTTCGGAGTCCTCTTTTTTTTTATTTATTAATATCATGGCATTTCCTACCACTAACGCTGCTAAAGAATTACCCGCTATAAATCAAATCCTGTCGTCATGTGGTCAGGCACCTGTAACCACGTTGGACACAACCAACCCAGACGTTGCGATTGCATACGATACGTTGTTACAGGTTACTAGGGAAATTCAAGCTGAAGGATGGACCTTCAATAAAGAATACCATTATGAATTCCCACCAGATGAAGATGATTTTATATTAATACCCAACAATGTATTACAAATTAAATTGACTGAAAATACTGCTAATATGGATAAAGATGGTATCCGTAGAGGTGGTAAATTATATGATAGATATAACCATACATATAAATGGACTGATGATATAGTAGAATGTGATGTTGTATGGGAATTTGATTGGGTAGATTTACCTCAACCTATACAAGATTTCATAGTAGCTAGAACTTGTTCTTTTGTATCTCAACGTATTGTAGGAGATCCTCAACAACATAGAGCCTTACAACAACAAGAAGCTTATTCAAGAGCTATGGCGTTAGAATACGATACACAACAAGGTCAGTTTACATTCTTTGGACACCCACAAGGACATCAAAATTACTATCAAAGCTATCAACCATTTCATGCACTTAAGAGATAATGGCAGCAGTAACACAACGAATAGATAATTATTTAGGTGGTGTGTCTAGACAGTCAGATGATAAAAAGCTACCAGGACAAGTCAGGGAATGTCTTAATGGATATCCAGATCCTACATTTGGATTAACTAAAAGACCTGGTTTTAAATGGATAGCTAATATCGGTACTGGTACTACATATGACTCAGCTAAATGGTTCTACATCCACAGAGATGATGATGAGAAATATATAGGTTGTATCAAACCAGCCTCTATAACAGTAACTGGTAATGGAACCAGTGGAGCTACAAACAAGACTAAACTAGCTACTACAGCTAGTGGTTCAGGTACAGGATTAAAAGTTAATTTAACTGCTAGTAGTGGTGTTGTAACTGCTATTACTGTTGAAACTGCTGGAGCTAATTATGTAAATAATGAAACTATTACTATAGCTTCTAGTGATGCAGGTACAGGTGCTAATGTAACTGGTACTTTAAATGTAGGTGATGTAGATATATGGAATGCTGAAACAGGTGTTGCATGTACTATTACTTATACTACAGGATCACAAGGTTATTTAACAGGAGCACGTAATGATTATGATATACTAACTGTACAAGATACTACTATCATAACCAATAAACTAACAGTAGTTAGTACAGAACCAGATCCTACATTTATAACTAGAACTAGAGCTACCTTACAGTTGTATGATACAGCTATTACTTCTACTTATAGTGTTACTATGAATGCTGGAGGTGGAGCATCAGATCAAACATTCAGTACGACTACTGATAATAATGATACTTATGATACTCTACTAACTACATTAAAGAATGGTATAGATGCATTTGGTATATCTGGTTTAACAGTTACTAAGTTTGGAGCATCCTTAGAATTAGAAAGAGTTGTTAGTGGTACTAGAACACCTTTTGGTATAACTTGTAAAGGTGGAGCAGCTAATAATAAACTAACTGTATTCCAAGATCAAGTAGATAATGTATCTCAAATACCACTTCAATCATACCAAGATCATGTAGTAAAGATCATCAATACTGCAGGAACTAGTGATACTTACTTTGCTAGATTCGTAGCAGATGATGGTGTGTCTGGTACTGGATACTGGGCAGAAACTATTGACCCTGCTAAATCACCAGGCTTAGTAGATTCTTCTATGCCACATGAATTAATTAATACAGCACTAAACACATTCACATTTAGAAAAATAACATGGACTGATCGTTTAGTTGGTGATGATAATACTAATTCACATCCCAGTTTTGTTGGGGCTAAAATACAACAATCATTTTTCCATAGTAATAGACTAGGATTCTTAGCTAACGATAATGTTTCTATGAGTCAATCTGGTCAATTCCATAATTTCTATTATACCTCTGCACAAACAGCTACTGATGCAGATCCAGTTGATTTAAGTTCGTCTACAATTCGTCCCGCTGCTCTTCATGGGGTGGTTCCTACTGCACAAGGTTTAGTCCTTTTTAGTAAGAGCCAGCAATTCCTTATGAGAGGAGTAGATGGAATCCTGACACCTTCTTCAGCTACTATCAGTACTATTTCTAACTATGAGATGGATACAAATGTGGATCCAGTTAATATGGGTAATACATTAAATTTTATAAGTAAGACACCAAGTTATACTCGTATATTTGGAATGATCACACGTGGTCAAAACGAAAACCCTGAAGTAGTAGACGTTGGTAGAGTTGTAAATGAGTGGGTACCAGCTACAGTGGATACGTTCATTGCTAGTCCACAGAATCAATTCTTAGCGTTATCAGGACAATCTTCCGATAAAGTATACTTCTATCGTACATATAGCCAAGGCGAACAAAACATAATAGAAGCTTGGTTTAACTGGGAAATGATGGGCAATGTCCAGACAATAGCTGTAGACCAAGATGATATGTATGCTGTTACTAAACAAGCTAATCAATTTACTATAAGTAAAGGTAGCTTAAGTCAAAGTCCAGAAGATGCTATCATTGTTAATAATGTAGGTACAAAGATTAATCCATGTATAGATCTCTTTGCAACAGCTAGTTATGTTGGTTGGGATTCTACTAATGAAATATCTAAATGTTATATACCTTGGAATAATGTAACTGGATTAACTCCAGTCTTGATTATTAAAGGTAGTACTGCATCAGGTACTTTTGTTGAATCTGGATTTACTGTCACACCAAGTATAGGCGTAGAATCTGCTTGGGAAGCAAGCACTGCTTATGCAGTTGGTGATACTATTAGTAATGACGGAGATAAAGTCTATATTTGTGATACTGCTGGTACTTCTGCAGGTTCAGGTGGACCTACAGGTACAGGAACAAACATAACTGATGGTAGTGCTAGATGGGATTATGTAGTAACTGGTAGCACATATTTCAGTGTAAAGAATAAGAACCTAACTAGTGTAGCTAGTGATGTTATAGTTGGATGGAAATATAACTTCGATGTTATACTACCTAAAACTTACTTTAGATCAGATGATCAAAAAAGAATTACTGATTTTACTGCTAGTTTGACTATATCTAGAATGAAATTTGCTGTAGGTTTATCTGGTTTAGTAGCATTCAAATTAAAATCTACAGGAGTCAGACAAGGTAAACGAGACTATATAGCTGATGGAACTACAACTGTATACCAATGGGATCCTTCTGATCTTGATTATGTAGATAATGATCAGATAAAAGTTAAAATTAATAATGTTCTTAGTACTGATTATACTGTAGATACTACAGGAACATTACCTAAGATTACACTTAATTCAGCTTCTAGTGAATTGAAAACACTTAGTGGTAATAATAGTACTACAACATTTCATTTAACTTATATACCTGTTAATCTTACTAGAGTAAAAGTTAAGATAGGTGATGATATCCAAGATCCTTCAACTTATAATATAGTTGAAGATTATATTACATTTAATACTGCACCAGAATCAGGTACTAATAATATATTGGTATATAGTGCTGATGAAATATCTATATACTTAGATGAATGGTATAGTTTGAACCCAATTTCTAAAGCAGATGATTATATAGCTAATGATATTTCATTACAAGATCAGTCTATATTTACTGTACCAATCCATCAGAAAACAGATAATTTCCAATTAAGAATATATAATGATTCAGCATTTCCTGTCTCCTTAAATTCTATGATGTGGGAAGGACACTATTCACCAAGATTTTATAGGAGGACTTAAGTATGGCATTAACAGCAGCATTTGTAGGTGGTGCGTTCTCTTTATTTGGAGCTCACCAATCCAGTAAAGCAGCAAAAAACCAAGTAGAAGCACAGAACGAAGCTAAAAAAATACAGCATGAATATGATAAATTAGTTTATCAAGCTAATAAAGATAAGATTGATGCTGATAGAGCTTTTGCAGTAGAAACATATAATACTAATACTATAAATGATCAGGCGATAAAATTATATAAAGATACTGTAGCTATTGATAGATATAATTATGACTTACAAATTAAAAATCAAGAACAAAGCTCATTAGATGCACAGTTTGAAAGATCAGGTGAGTTATATACTGCACAAACTTCTTTAAACGCAATGTCAGCTGAAATAGCTGTTAATGATGAAATAAGGAAGTTACAAGAAATAGGTGCAGAATCTGCTTTTGATAAACAAGAAGAACAAATGAAATTACTTGTAGCTCAAGGTAAAGCTAGAGCTATGGGTCAGTCTGGTAGATCTGCAGAAAAAGAAACTCAATCTAGTTTAGCTGGTTATGGTAGAACTATAGCTATGATGAACGAAGGTTTAGCTGCTGCAGGACGTAACTCAAAAGCAGCTCTAGCACAAATATCTATGGATAAAGCTTCAGCTGATTTATCTGCTTGGGCGCAAAAGATGCTAGATCCTGGTGTATTACCAGATCCTGTCGTACCTATAGGCATACCACTAACAACTTATCAACCTCCTAGAGAAGTTCAAGAGTTCGATTATGGACCAGAACCTGTATTAGGTGGGATGATGTCAGCTAGTGCTGCTGCAGGAATGGCCTGGGGACAAGCACTACCTAGTATCGGTGCTAGTTTAGGTACTATTATAGCAGAACTCTAATAAACAATGGCAAAATTTTATCAACGACAATCTAAGGGTGGTCGTTTTGACCGTAATAGTGTAGGAGACTTAGGCTTACGAGCCTTTAAAGATCAACAAGATCAAATTATCGATAGTCTCAAACTACAACGTTTAAGATCTTATGAAATCAATAAAGATAACATAAGAGAAATTGAAAGTTCAAAATTAAAAGAACAGAAATGGAAGGAAGAACTTCAACAGTTAGAAACTAAAATTCATAACAATAAAGTTCAGAATATTACAAAAAGAGGAAAAGATGAAGCCGACATCTTAAATACTAAAGCAGCAGAATATAGGAAACAAGCAGAGTTTTGGCAAGACTTTGCTCCTAAATTCTCTAAAGGTTTAAGTAGTCTTGCAAGTAGTGTTGCATCATATGCAGGTGAAAAAGCTGCAAAGGCGGAGTTTGAAGACTGGAAAGAAGATGGTGGTATAGACGAGTATTTAAAAGGTCAAGAAACAGCTGCAACAATTCAAGCAAATTTAGAAGCTGAGAATATAGAAAAAACAGAAACTCAAGATGAATCTGATTATGTAATAAAAACAGGTAGATTTGCTAGAGCTAGAACTGAGGAAAAGATTGCTGGAGAAATTATTGCTAATACTAATGGTATCCACGATCATCTAGTTAGACAACTTGATAATAATCAAGATGTTGATCATGAAAATTTAAGTCAAGAGTATGAGTCTTTATTAGATCAGCTGATTAAAAAAGAAGGTATTGGTTTAAGATCTTCTGCTGCAGAAAAAATAAGAAATGCTTTTACGAAACTAAGAGTTTCTGAAGTAAATGGAAGACACAAAAGACACAATGCAAGAGAAAATACTAAATCTATAGATGATCAAGTAAGATCAGTTCAGAACATTTCTAAGAATTTTGCAACTTCTAGTGATTATAAAGATGCAGAATTCAACGCATTAAATAAAATGGTTGGTAAACTTTCTGTTTTTGATAGTAAAGGGAAAGTTGTCGATCCAAAAGATACTAGTCTTCAGATTCTTGGTAAAAATGGAAAGTATAGAATTAATCCTCAACAAGCAGGTTTACATTCTTATCTTAAACTAATAGATCAGATTGAATCTGCTGGTGAATATTTAACCTTTGAAGATTGGAAAGCTGCACACAATTATAAAACAACTGAAGGAGAATACTATTTTAAAAAACATGAAAAAACATATGATCCTATTTTAAGTGAAGCATTTGTTGAACGTATAAATGATTTAAAGAAAAGTGAGCAAGAGAAAGAACAAGCTGAACAGGAATCTGCAAAAGTAAATGTTGTAGAAACACTAGACGGAATGGATAAAACTGATCCTGCAGATAGACAAGAAGTAATCAGTATGACAAAGGATTATCCACAAGGTCATCCAGCTAGAACTGAGATTAGTGCATGGGTCGGGTTTGATCCTAAGCACCATAATAGTATACAACTTGTTAGTAATTTAAACCTTGCTATATTAGATGGTGATCTAAATGAAGCTATGCATTATTACAAGAGTTTAACTAAAGAAGGCCAGAAAGCCTATGCTAATAAAATAGAATCTTTAAATGAACTACAACAATATGGTATAACTTTTGATAGTATAAATAAGGAATCTAAAGGTTATATAGAATCAATATCTAAAGCAGGCAAACTTAGTAGTGCTACATCTGATCCGACTGATAAGAAAGCTATTGAGGGAAGAACACTTGCTTGGTTCCATTATAACCACCAATTAATGGAAGACATTCCAAATGTAGATCAAAGAGTAAAAGAGATCGAAACTAGATTAGAAAAAGATTTAAACTTTAATAATGGTGAAGGTAGAGGATGGGCTAGGCGTAGTACTCCTGAAGAAACAGGATCTAATGTACAATGGTTGAATTATACAGTAGAGACAGATAAAAATACATTGATGTCTACTACATATCTAAAAGATGCAGTAGATGGTAATTCTTTAAAAGATGTATTCGATATGACTCAAAGTGGCAGTGTAGTTGCACAGGATGATTTAGATATTGTTAACGATATTGTCTTAAGAGGATTTGGTGAATTTCCTAAGAGTGAAAATGTAGATTATTTAGCAAAGAGATATGGTGTAAGTAGAAGAGATGTTTGGAATCAGATCCTAACTCATAAGTATGGGAAGGATGCTATGTTAATACCACCTGATGCTGAAGAATTAGCAATACATGAAATAGAACAATCTCCAATAGTACTACCTAATAGTACTAAACACTATAGTCCTGAAAATTTAATCAGGTTAAATATACTTACAAAACTAACAGAATATAATGCACACGTAAGAGGTATGCAAAAAAAAGGAAATCTACCTGATCCAATTGGTACTATTCCTGAACATCAAAACTCATTTAATATTTTTATGAAGAATGAGTTCCGTACTCCTATGGATTGGTCAGTTGCTCCTACTTCAACTATGATAAGAGACGGTTATAAATATGTAGATAAGGATGGTGAATATCCTATATATAATCCTTTAGCAGGAACAACCTATTTTGCAGAAGCATATGGCAATTAACGAATTTGAATTAGAGAATGAAAAGAAGATTGCTGATGTAAATCCTTCAATGAATATAGCTCAATTGAAGGAGATGTCTGCAACAGAACAAGCTCATTCTCAACTTGATAGTAATACTTCTCCTCAAGAAGAATCTGGTAGATTTACAGATATTGAAGCAGGAGGTCATCAAGTAAACAGTACTGTTGACCTTAGAAAAGATAATAACTTAGCTAAATTCTACAGAGAACTGAAAGAGATAGAACGTATGGATAAGAACGACCCTGCTAGACATGTAAGGGAAAACAGTTTTTATCAAAAATACTATAATATGGATAGACAGACAGTTCAAGATAAAAGGATAAATATTAGATCACAATATGCTAACCCTATGTTGGATCTAAATAATACTTTTCAGAACTTAGCTGTCCTTGGAGCAGGTGCTATATCAGATCCTATAATGGATGCAGTCGGTATACTACCTGGATTAGCTCCATTAGATACATGGTATGATAAAGTAACTAGATCTCCTAACGAAGGTATGCAGAACATTAGAAGAGTACTCTCTGTTGTAGTACCTTCTATGGTTAGTGGAGGCTTCGTAGCAGGTAAGTTAAAACAACTACCTACTGAGATGTCTAAGCTACAAAAAGGTCTAATAGCTACAGGAGCCTTCAGTGCTCAAGAAGCAGCTATTATAGGTATTAGTGATGTAGGTGAAGAACACAATTCTTTAAGAATGTTAGCTGATACATTCCCAGGTATATGGGGTCCGAAAGGTAGCTATCCAATCAAGGAGTGGGCTAAGACTTTAGATAGTGATAGTTCTCGGGTTAGAAGATGGAAGAATATGCTTGATACAGCAGGATTAAGTATATTTGGTAGTATACTTGGAGCTTTCATTAAACTTAAAGGTAAGGAACGTACACTACAATGGATGAAACCTAAAGACGAAGCTTCTCTTGCATACAAACAGAAGGAGATCGTCAAAGAAGCTGATATCGATAAGCTATTAAGAATACAAGATATTGATACTCAACTATCTTTAGGTAGTGAGAATCTATCTAGTAAGACACAAGCTAGACTAATTGATGAAAGAGAAGCATTAGCTCAATCTTTAGATCAGATAGATGATTTAGATAAAGCTCTAGATGCTGTAGATAGGAATGCTACTCGTGAACAGAATATAGCTGCTCAAGGTAAACTAGCTTCTAATCCTGCACCTACAGAGTTTGATCCTGATATCACACCAGTATTGAATGAATCAGGTAATGCTAGACAATCAGTACCTCCTGGTAATGTAGCTAGGAATATGGCTGATACTACCTCTATTAAGAATGGTGCATCTACAGGAGACCCTGCACCTGTCATAACGGAAGCTATGAGAACTAAAGGATTAATGGTAGGTTCTACTTCAAGAGATGCTGTCTTAGGTGTAGCTGAACAAGCTAGAGATATAGGTAGATTTGATGCTTTAGTAGATGGGTTTAGATTCACTTCTGATCAAATGAATGAGTCAGCTTTTGCTATCTATAAAGATATAGTAAACCCTGAAACATCATTAGAAGATGTAAAGAAATTATTTGCATCTCTTAAGGATACTAAAAAGTTTCTTATTGGTAGATTTGAAGTTGAGTATGCAGGTGAAGAATTAGCTAGAGCTGCAGCCTTTTCATTAAGAGACTTAACTGATAGATTCTTAGGTAGACCTATTGCAGAATCATCAGGTAGAGTTATGGATACTTTAGGTAGAGAAGCAGCTACTATTGCTGAAGGTGTACAAGAACTAAGTGGATTTGTAGATGATAATAGGGCAATGGATCTTATTATTGATAAGATGCAATTCTTATTAGATGAGTATGCACTTAATAAATATATCTCTGGTTGGCAGTTAAGAAACAAGAACTGGTTTGACCAAGTACCTAAAGATAGACCTATTAATGAAGTTTTAGAAACTTTAACACAAGAGTTTAAAACAGCTGAAAACTCTATACATGCTAAGAATTTAGAATTTACTAAAACATTAAAGAATTTAGCTGAGAATAATCCTATAGCTGTACGTCCTTTAATTGATGCTTATGCACATACTAAAGGTGATGTAGATTCATTAGTTAAACTACATAGATGGGCTTCAGAACAGATCACACCAACTGGTATGTTAAAGAGTCCAGATCCACAAGCTTTAAATCTATTTACTAGATCAGCTTGGGGTGTAATATATAACAATGTTTTATCTGGTATATCAGCATTCAGAGCTGGTGTAGGTAACACTGCACAGTTAATACTTAAACCTATTACTTCAATATTAGGACATGGTATATTAGGTCCACTTGATAACTTTGAAGGATTAAAGAGAGCGTTCTATTATAATGGAGCTGTCTTTGAAACTAATAGAAGAGCTTTATCAGATGCTTATTCAATGATGAAGAAAGCACATAAAGATCCAGATACTATGCTTAAGGCATACCGTAAAGACTTCGTATTTCAAGAAGATAAGTCTTGGGATATCTTAGAAAGTATGCGACCATTATGGGAGCAAGAAGGGAATTACGGTAAGATAATGCAGTATGATACAGCTAAGAGTTTAAAGGAAATGTCTCGATTACCTTATCTAAGATACGGTATGACTGGAATGGTATTCCCTGATGTATTTACGAATACTCACTTAGCTACTCAGTTATCAAGGATGCGAGCATATGATGATGTCTTTAGTGAATTCGGTTATGCTGATTGGTCAAAGATACATAAGGCTGAAAAGAAACATTACTCTGAAATATTTGATAAAGATGGCCTCATACAAGATAAAGCACTAAAGGCATTATCTGGTGAGGTATCACTAAACTTAGATGATGGTTTATCTACTTGGATTAATAAAGGTACAACAGCATATCCTATATCTAAGTTCCTATTTATGTTCCCTAGAACTGGTAGTAACTATGTAAAGAATGCTTTATCTTGGACTCCTATCAGTATGATTCCTGGTATCAATAAGTATAGCAAGACTATGTATGCTAGGACTGATGACCAGATAGCTGCTGCTTTATTGGAGCATGGTATCGACATGGCTACCACACCTAATGCAAGAGTATTGTTCCAGAATCTAAGAGCTGAGTATTGGGGAAGATTAGCATTTAGTTCCATATTAACTAAGACAATGTGGGATTATTCTATGGCTGGTAACATTAGAGGTAATGGTCATTACAATGCTAGTAGAAGAAACAAAGAAAGAGATCAACTTGGTTATCAACCTAAGACAATTAATATAGCTGGTAAATGGGTAAGTTATAAAGGTATTCCTGGTGTAGATCCTATACTAAGTATCATAGGAGATATGGCATACTATGGTAGAGACATTGATGAAGCATTAGCTCAGAATTGGTCTTCTAAGCTCATGTGGACCATCTCTGCTACATTCCTTAACGAGACTCCTTTACAAGGCTTAGAGCCGCTTGTAGCCGCCGCTAACGGTGATCTATCAGGATGGTCTAGGTTAGTAGCTAACTCAGCTAGATCTATAATTCCTCAATCAGGTGCTTTAGGTGTATTAAGTAATGCTATTACATCTACACAGAAAGATATTCAAGCTGATATTGTTAAGTATGTTCAGAACAAAACTCCAATAGCTTCTAGTTTCTTACCAGAACAGATAGATATTTGGACAGGAGAACCTCTTAATGATATTGATAATCCATTCCTTAGAATACTTAATTCTTTAAGTCCTATTAAGATTAGTGGTACTCAAGAACCTTGGAGACAGTGGTTGCTGACTACTGGATGGGATGGTTTAGGTAGACTAAAGAAAGATTCAACTGGATCTTATGCATATACTGAAGCTGAAAGAGAAGCTATTTATAAGCATATAGGTGAACAAAAACTATATAAGAAACTTATACCTTTAATGAATAACTCAAGGTATAATAAAGAATTAAAACTATTACGTGCTCATCGTGCTACTGGTGATGATCTAGAGAATGAAAGAATTAAACTGAAAACTCAACAGTTACCTTTATTTCAAAAGTTAGATAAAATAATCAGAGATGCACAACTATTAGCAGAAAGAGAAATACTATCTGAAAAACCTGATGTATTAAATACTATAATAAGACAACAGGTAGTTGATAAAAAGATGAAGCAAGGTGACGTAATGGGAGCTAGAAAACAACAGCAAAAGGAATTAGAAGAAAGAAATCAACTCCTACAATATGGAGGTAAACGATAACAAACAATCATGGCTGTAACACAGAACTCATACACTCAAAGCGGTAGTACCACCAACTATCCTTTTACATTCCCATATCTTAAGGCATCAGAAGTAAAAGTTTCTATTGATGCAACCGTTACAACAGCTTTCACCCTAGCTAATGCTACAACGGTACAACTAAATACTGCTCCGGCTAGTGGAGCCAAAATTAAAATATATAGAGAGACAGATGACTCTGCAATGGCAGCCACCTTTTATGCAGGATCAGCAATTAAGTCAGAAGATCTGAATGATAACTTCACTCAGAACTTATATACAACACAAGAAGTTAACGCTAGATATCTTAGTAACCTTGGTGGTACCATGGTTGGAGACCTCACGATGGGTGAGGATGCTGAAATTATATTTGAAGGTGCTACAGATAATGCTCATGAAACTAAACTAACTGTAACCGATCCTACTGCTGATCGGGTAATCACATTACCTAATGAAACAGGTACAGTTATTACTACTAATAGTTTAAATGCAGTTGGTCATGACATGATCATAGATGGAAGTATTCAAAATGGTGATATTTCTAATAATGCTGAAATATTAGTAAGTAAATTAAAAGACGGTAATGCAAGACAAGTAATTCAAACAGCAGCTAATGGAACTGATGTTGAATGGACAGATAGTCTAAATCTTCCTGGTGATTTAGAGGTAACTGGAACTACTAATTTAGATGGTGCTTTAGATGTAGATGGTGTTACAGAATTAAATAGTACTCTTGCAGTAACTGGAGCATCAACTTTTTCAACAATTAATGCCAGTGCAGTTACCAGTACTAATGGTAATTTTACCATGGTAGATATTAATGGTGGTACTATAGATGGTGTTAATTTTAATGGTAGTATAGGTAATGCAACACCTTCAGTAGGAACCTTTACAAATTTAACTGTAAATGGAACTACAACTCTAGCTAATAGTTCAATAAATACTAATGAAATAGCTGATGATGCTATAGATAGTCAGCACTATGCTGCAGGTTCAATAGATCTTGAGCACATGTCTGCAAACTCTGTAGATAGTGATCAATATGTGGACGGTTCAATAGACCTAGTTCACATGTCTGCTAACTCTGTAGATAGCGATCAGTATGTAGATGGTTCTATTGACCTTATACATATGTCTGCGAATTCAGTAGATAGTGACCAATATGTAGATGGAAGTATTGATAGAATACATTTATCTGCTGATATTATAGATGCTACAAAGATTGCAGACGATGCCGTTACAACAGATCATTTAGCCGATGCTGAACTCACAACGCTTGCTGGTATGCAGTCAGGTACTGCATCTATTTTGGCAAGTGGTACTGCTCTTACTGCGACAAATTCCGAAATTAATGCGATATGTGACGGTAAAACTGTACAAACTACTATATCAGATACTGATGCCTCCTACCCTACAAGTGGAGCTGTTGTTGATTATGTTGCTGCTCAGATAGCACCTTTAGGTGGTCTTGAAGTAATAGCAAATGAAGTTAGTTTCCCTAACACAGCTGTTGCTGAAGGTGTTGTTATATCAATATCAGATGCAGGTGGTGTTGTAGTGGATTCTAACGGTAATAGTACAACTGCAAGAACATTAAATGGTACAACAGTAACTTTTGAAGGATTCCCTTCTAGTTTACAAAGTACAACTTTAGCTGCTAGTATAGGTTTATTAGTTAGTAAAAAAGCAGGTAGTAATCAAACTTATCTTTACCATAAAATCTTAGGTAAGGAAGATGACATTAAACAGTTATCTGATGATATAAATGACTTTGCAGCTAGATATAGAGTAGCATCCTCTGCACCTTCAGATTCTTTAGATAATGGTGACTTATGGTATGATACTTCTAATGCAAAGATGATGGTATATAATGCTACTGCATCTGCATGGGAAGAAGTAACATCTACTGGTGACTTCTATATTAATACTATATCTAGTTATAGTGGTACAGGTGGTAACTCAGCTACATTCAATGGATCAGCTTATAGATTTGTACTTTCTAACCCACCTCAAGCTGCACAGCAACTTATTGTTAGTGTCAATGGAGTCCTTCAGAAACCTAACTCTGGAACAGGGCAACCCTCTGAAGGATTTGCACTTAATGGCTCTTCTATCGTTTTCTCTGCCGCCCCTGCTACTAGTTCTCCTTACTTTATCATCACGGTTGGATCAACGGTAGCTATCGGTACTCCAAGTGATAATACAGTAGCTACAGCTAAGAT
>VTLG01008192.1_pt1 | contig 15590 bp, 18 predicted proteins | sample 4694571 | NCBI WGS metagenome assembly VTLG01 (sample SAMN12604809, study PRJNA352737) | marine metagenome | biome: ENVO:00000447; feature: ENVO:00000209|ENVO:00000569|ENVO:01000036; material: ENVO:00002151; isolation source: viral sequences binned using virsorter ...
GCAATCTTTATGATGATTTTATATTAAAGCCTCACTGCGACTACACCACCGATAGAAATGATTTAAAAAAATAGGATAGTTAGCACAGGCAATGAAAATCACTCCGCTACACGATAAGTCGTGGTTCGTGAAATGGGGTGCAAGTTTAGTTTTAATTATAGCTATTATATGCCGAGCTTCTGGATACACCGATTGGGATATTTATTTAAGTCTGGTCGGGACATCTGGTTGGTTTTTAGTTGGTATGTGGTGGCACGACAGAAGTTTAATCTTGTTAAATGGTGTTGCAGCAACCATATTGGTAGCTGGGATAATTAATTGAGAACAACCAAAAAAGGATTCTCAGATGGTTAAAAAGAAACGCATAAGAGCAAGAAACAGAGAAGGCCAGTATTTACCGGACAATAAAAAAACGCCATATAGGAACGAGGCGTATAAAGAAATGATGTCTGTTATAGATGGCTATAATGATTCAATGTATCGGTTTGGAAGTTTGTGGAATGCAAGTTAGCCAGACAAGTTTATCTGAATTAATACCCTACATAAACAATTCTAGGACTCATTCAGATCAACAAGTATCCCAAATAGCAGCAAGCATAAAAGAGTTTGGATTTAATAATCCAATTTTAATAGACGGCGACAATGGGATTATAGCTGGTCATGGTAGGGTGTTGGCAGCCCAAAAATTAGAGTTAGAAAAAGTCCCAACAATAGAACTATCTCATCTTACAGAAACTCAGCGCAAAGCATATATTATTGCGGATAATAAGCTGGCATTAAATGCTGATTGGGACATGGAAATGCTCTCTCTTGAGATGGGCGGTTTAGACCAAGATGGTTTCGATCTATCGTTGATTGGTTTCAATGAAGACGAGTTGGCTAATATCTTTGTGGAAACAACGGAGGGACTAACAGACCCGGACGAGGTTCCCGAAGTACCAGACGAGCCTGTAACAAAAGAGGGTGACGTTTGGTTATTGGGCAAACACAGGCTTATGTGTGGAGATAGTACCAGCATTGATGCAGTTGATAAGCTGATGGATGGGGTGAAGGCCGATATGGTGTTTACCGATCCACCGTGGAATGTGGACTACGGTAGCAATCTGGCCAATGGTAAGTATAAAAACCGCTCTATTTTGAACGACAGTATGAGCGTTTCAGATTGGCGCGACTTTGTAAGTAATATATCGGCATCGCTCTATTCGACGACCAAGCATGGCGCATTGATGTATTGCGTGATGTCAGCACAGGAATGGCCGGTCATTGATGCGGGTTTAAGAGACTCGGGCTTCCATTGGTCATCAACGGTTATCTGGGTGAAAGACTCTCTGGTTATAAGCCGGAAGGACTACCACACCCAATATGAGCCTATTTGGTATGGCTGGAACGATGGTGGCCCTCGCTTAATGAAGGTGCCTGACCGTAAGCAGTCAGATATTTGGCACTGCAAACGTCCAAGTCGCTCGCCACTGCATCCAACAACCAAGCCGTTAGAGCTAATCGAACGCGCCATTGAGAACTCAAGTTGGCGTGGTGCAGTTGTAATGGACCTGTTTGGCGGTAGTGGATCGACTTTGATGGCAGCGGAACGTACTGGGCGCAAGGCACGGTTGATGGAATTAGACCCAAAATACTGCGATGTCATAGTTAAACGCTGGCAAGATTTCACGGGCGAACAGGCTGAATTAGAGGGTAGCGGAGAGAATTTCCCGTCAATAAAAGAGGCGGTATAATGAAAACAAAACCACCGCACAAGCCTGATGACGAATCAAGAAAGATAGTAGAGCAAATGGCTGCTGTAGGAATACCTCAAGATGGCATTGCAAGGGTGATAGGAATAGACCCTAAAACATTGCGTAAATATTATGAAGAAGAAATAACAACAGCATCTATTAAAGCGAACGCAAAGATAGGTGGGACGCTATATAACAAAGCTATTAATGGTGATACCAGCGCAGCAATATGGTGGTCCAAAGCTCGAATGCGTTGGTCTGAGAAAACCGAAACAGAATTATCGGGCGAATTAGACCAAAGGGTCAATGTAGAAATAAAGTTTGAATGACCCAACATATTGTTCCAGAAGTATTTAAACCACTGTGGAAAGAAAAGGCCAGATACAGAGGTGCTTATGGCGGTAGAGGCTCAGGCAAGTCTCATAATTTTGCTACAATGCTTGTTATCAGGGCGGTGAGTCAAAAAGGCTTCCGAGCAATTTGCGTCAGGGAAGTTCAACGCTCTTTGAAAGAGAGCGCACTAAGGTTAGTAAGTGATACTATAGATAGGTTGAATTTAGGTGGTGAGTTTAGCGTACAAACAAACCAAATAAAGACTCCCGGAGATGGATTGATTAGCTTCACTGGTATGCAAGACCATACAGCAGAAAGCATAAAGAGTTTAGAAAATATACACGTTGCTTGGGTGGAAGAAGCCAGTAATTTATCGGCTAGATCGCTTGAACTATTAAGACCCACAATTAGAGCAGACGGGTCTGAAATTTGGTTTTCTTGGAACCCTAGAAACGAAACGGACGCTGTTGACCAATTTTTAAGATCAGAAAATATCCCAGAAAATTCGATAGTTGTTAAATCAAATTATGACAGCAATCAATTTTTCCCAAGTGAATTAGAAGAAGAACGCTTATTTGATAAAAAGCATAATGTAGAACGATATTCTCACATCTGGGATGGAGAATACGAGCCGAGAGTTAAAGGCGCAATATGGGATAGGGCTACGATACACGCTCACAGAAGGTCTGACCCACCCGAAATGAACCGCATTGTAGTAGCGGTAGACCCAGCAGTAAGCGAGGAAGGTGGGGACGAACACGGCATTATAGTTTGCGGTATTGGTGAAGATAATCGGGGTTATGTGCTTGACGATTTATCGAGGCATGGCTCCCCGAAGCAGTGGGCAGAACAAACAATAGCAGCTTATGACAAGTGGTCTGCTGATGCTATAGTGATTGAGATTAATCAAGGTGGCGATATGGTTCGCCATACTTTAGAAAGCGTAAGACCGGGGATAAGAATTATTGAAGTCAGGGCGACAAAAGGTAAACACGTTAGAGCAGAACCTATCTCGGCTTTGTATCAGTTAGGGCGTGTTAGTCATGTAGGAACCTTTGACAAACTAGAAACCCAAATGTGTCAGGTTACATCTGCTGGCTATCAAGGGGATGGCTCACCAGATAGAGTTGATGCAATGGTATGGGCAATGACTGAGTTGTTCCCTAAGTTAAACAGGCAAAAACCTAAAGTAGATCATAGAGAGAATGTAAGCGCATCATGGATGGGATAACAGCAACAACAAAACAGCAACAATGTTAACAAAAGATGTTCGGAAGAACCCAAAAAACATAATAAAAACAATGGTGAGGTTATGCGAACGCATTGCGACCGCATTGCGACCGCATTGCCAATACTAGATACTAATAACTACAACCTAATTTAATTTAAGATAGTAAGTTTGATGATAGAGCCATTACCACCAGTTCCACCATCACCACCTTTATCTGTCTATTACGAAAACAGAATTAGTGATGAGAAATTGAAGCGTACAATCTCTATAACTGCAACGCCTCATCTTATTTATAATAGGAACGGCGAATTAATAAGAGTGCCCGATCAATCTTGGGGTATTGCAAAGGATATGTAAATTGAGTGATATTGTAGACGAAGCCAAAGAAGCCTTTGAAACAGCACAGGAAGCCGAGGAAGATAACAGGGAAAATGCGTCTGAAGATATTCGTTTTGCCAGATTAGGTGAGCAGTGGGATGAAGCCGATAGAAGCAAGAGGGCTAGAGAAGGCAGACCAACTTTAACTATTAATCGTATGCCAGCTTTTATTCGTCAGGTCACTAACGATGCAAGGCTAAACACTCCGAGTATTAAAGTGTTTCCTGTAGACGATAACGCAGACCCAGAATGTGCCGAGATACTAAATGGGCTTATAAGAAATATTCAAATAAGTTCTAACTCAGATGAGGCATACGACACAGCCCTCATTGATGCGGTAACAGGAGGGTTTGGCTACTTTTTAATTGATGTTGATTTTGCTTATAACGATACCTTCGAGCAAGATATTTTAATTAAAAGGGTAGCGAACCCATTTACAGTTTACGGAGACCCAAGAAGCACCGCAGCCGATAGTTCAGATTGGAACGTAGGTTTTGTTTCCGATATGATGACTCATAAAGAGTTTGAAAAAGAGTTTCCAGAAGCAGACAAAGTGGATTGGAATGACGATTATGAAATAGACCAAGACTTGGATTGGTTCAGTGAAGACGCTGTTAGAGTTGTTGACTATTGGAAAAGAGAGCAAGTTGACCGCCCTATAGTATTGTTAAGCAATGGCGAAGTAATAGATGAAAGTGTTTACGAAGAACAGAAAGACTATTTTGACGTTCAACAAGTATTTGTAGAAAACAACCGCACAGTAAAATCATGGAAGGTTAAAAGATATACTTTAAGCGGTAAGGAAGTATTAGAGGAAATAGACTGGCCGGGAATGTATATTCCAATTATACCAGTTTACGGCGAAGAAAATTGGGTTGAAGGCAAGAGGTATTTTAAATCCCTTATACGAGATGCTAAAGACCCACAGAGGATATATAACTATTGGAGAACGGCATCAACGGAATTAGTAGCGCTCGCACCTAAAGCTCCGTTCGTTGGTCCAGTAGGGGCGTTTGATGAAGATGGCGATAAATGGGCGACAGCTAATACAGAGAGCCACCCATACTTACAATATGACGGAAATGTACCCCCACAAAGGCAACCTTTTGCTGGTCCACCTGCTGGGGCATTACAAGAGGCTTTAAACGCATCAGACGACATGAAGCAAGTTCTGGGTATGTTTGATGCAAGTATGGGAGCGCCATCGAACGAGACATCAGGACGGGCAATCATGGCGAGACAACGTGAGGGTGATGTCTCAACATTTCATTTTATAGATAATTTAAATCGAGCTATACAACACGCTGGCAAAATTATCCTAGATTTAATACCTCATGTGTATTCTGGAGAAAGAATAATCAGGGTTTTAGGCGAAGACGACACACCAGAAAACGTACAAGTAAATCAGCCTATCCCAATGATAGACGAACAAGGTCAGCCTGTAATGGACGAAATGGGTCAAATGAAAGCCCGTGTTTACGATTTAACTAAAGGTAAATATGATTTAGTTGTAAGGTCAGGTCCAAGTTTTACATCAAGACGTGAAGAAGCATCAACGCAGATGATGGAATTATTAAAAGTATTCCCAGAAGCAGCCCCAATAATCGGGGATATATTCGCCAAGAATTTAGATTGGCCGGGAGCAGATGAAATAGCCAAGCGATTAGAAAAGATAACGCAAGGCCAGCCAGAAGACCCAGAGAAAGCAAACCTAGTAGCGCAATTACAGATGGCGGTTGATAGAATTAGACAGCTAGAAGCCGATCAACAGGAAGCAGCAGCCAAGATAGCTATAGACCAACAGAAATTAAATCTTGATAGGCAAAAGGTAGGCATTGACCAATTTGAGGCTGAGACAGACCGCATGGAAGCGGAAGCAGAAATTCAAAAGGATTTAGCGCAGGCACAAAGTTTTAGTCCTGTCGTAAATTATCCCTTTCGGGGGTAATCGACCAACCCAACTGGGAGTCGTAACTTTAGGAAAGAGGTAATAATGGAAGACGAACAACCTGATGAAGGAATCGTTGAAGAAGAAGTAGAAGCCGAAGAAGAAATTGAGGAATCTACTGAACAGGAAGTTGATCAAAATACGGATGAGGATTCGGAAGAAGATTCGGAAGAACAGCCAGAAGCCGTAGAAGATTTACAGATTGTTGAGTTTGAGGGAAAAGAATATAATATCCCCCCCGAACTTAAAGACGCAATTATGCGTCAAAGTGACTACACTACCAAGACTCAGGAAATCGCAGAACAACGGAAAGATTTGGATTTGGATAGAACCCGCTTCCAAGAGGCTATTCAGTTGCAGACTGCTCACACTGAGGCTTACACTCAATTAGGCGTTATAGACCAACAGCTAGCTCAATTTAACGAGATAGATTGGAATACATGGGCAACCCAAGACCCTAACGCAGCGCAACAAGCGCAAATACAGTTGAATCAATTACGGGAACAGCGACAACAGGCTACGGATAAACTAAGTTCACTTCAAGCCGAATCTCAACAAAAAGCCCACACGGAAACGGCAAGGGTAGTTGAGGCAAATCGGTCAAAAGTTGAAAAGATAGTCCCGAACTGGAACGCTGATACCGAAAAAGCCGTTTTTGATTTTGGGTTAAAAAGCGGTTTAAACGAACAGCAATTAGCTGGCACAAATTATGATCCTGTTTTAATTAACATTCTTAATAAAGCCAGACTATTTGATGAACTTCAACAGAAGCAAACTGTCAAAAAGACCAAGAAATCCAAAGAGCCTATCCCACAGGCTACGAGAGTTAAACCTAAAAAGACAAACAATCGTACCTTACACGATAATCTCAGTACGGAAGAATGGTTAAAGAGACGGAATGCTCAAATAGCTAAACGAGGATAAAATGGCTAATACAACTTTAACACCTACCGCAGTTACGAGAGAAGCCCTCCGTATTCTGCACCAGAAGTTGAATTTTGTCGGAACGATTAATCGCTCCTATGATTCATCTTTTGGAAAAAGCGGTGCAAAGATTGGCGATAGTTTGAAAATCAGACTTCCTAATCAATACACTGTTAGAAGTGGTGCTACACTTTCTTCGCAAGATGTGTCTGAAAGTTCTGTAACACTTCAAGTTGCCACCCAAAAGGGTGTCGATACTACTTGGACTTCCGATGATTTAACATTGGATATTGATGACTTTGGTTCGAGAATACTAGAGCCAGCAATGAGCGTTTTGGCTGCCAATATTGAGTCTGACGCAATGTCCATGTATAAGGATGTTTACAACCACGTTACAGACGTTGGGGCAACCATTACATCAAGTGATGTATTGACTGCTTCTAAAGTCTTAACAGACAACTTGGCTCCATATGACCAGCGTTGTCTAAACCTTAACACCCAAGATAACCTTGATTTGGTTGAAGCCTTGAAAGGTCTATACAATGACCGAAACAATCTAGGCAAAAACTACAAGGAAGGTCGTGTTGCTTCTAATACATTCGGGTTCTCTGAAATTATGGAAAACTCAATGTGGCCTCAACACACTACGGGTACAGATGATGGAACAGCAGATTATCTCGTAAATGACAGCGGAACTATTGCTGAAGGTTCTACTTCAATTACAGTTGATACTGGTGCTGGCACTTGGAAGCAAGGCGATATTTTCTACTTTGCTGGTGTCTATGCTGTACATCCTGAGACTAAGGCAACAAGTACCAAGTTGAAAGAGTTTGTCATTACGGCTGACGCTGGTACAAGCGCAACATCACTATCCTTTTCTCCAGCCCTTCATAGTTCTGGAGCGAAGCAAAATGTAAGTGCTATGCCAGCCAACAACGCAGCTTTGCATAAAAACGAAAGTGACCAATCAACTGATATAGGGGCTAGTGCCGATTATGGCGTTTCCCTTGCATATCACAAAGACGCTTTCTGCTTTGCAACTGCTGACCTTGTAATGCCTAAAGGCGTAGACTTTGCAGCTAGGGAAGTTATGGACGGCATTTCAATGAGAATTGTGAGAGACTACAGCATTAGTGCTGATACTTTCCCAACTCGAATTGATGTCCTGTATGGTTATAAAGCTATACGTCCAGAGTTGGCTTGTCGAATACAGATGAACTAACACCCACCTTTGGGGGAGGGCTTCGGCTTTCCCCCTACCCTTTTTAGGAGGACAGGATGGCTATTTGGAAATACAAAACAGAAAAAGGCGAAATAGTTTCTAAGCTATTTGAGGACGAAAAAGACATTCCAAAGGGATGGAAAGACAGCCCTCAAGAAGCTGGTAAAAAGAAAACTACGAAGAAAAAATAGATGGCTTTAGCAAATTACGACAATCTTAAAGATGCTATTTTAACAGAGTTTTCTCGTAATGATTCTGGCTTTGTCAATGGTTTAGCTGATTTTATATTACGGGGAGAAGCGGTATTAAATAGACGCTTGAGGACACACCAGATGAGGGCTACGGCTAACGTGTCTCTAAGTTCGTCTAATTCTACTGCGTCTTTGCCAACAGGCTTTTTAAGCGATATTGACTTGTTTCACACAAGCGATTTAACTCAATTATCAATGGCTACAGATAAAGATTTAACCTACTGGGGGCAATCGAGTTCTGGCAAGCCAGCGTTATATAGGGTTGGTGCGACAGTATATGAGTTTGAAAGACCTGCCGACCAAAACTATACATTAAAAGCGGTTTACTATAAGGCAAATAATTTAACTTCAGACGGCACAAACTGGCTACTGACAAATTACCCAGATGCTTATTTATATGCATCATGTTTTGAAGCTGCCACGTCAAGGCAAGCCGATAAGCGAATGGCGATATACAAGCCCCTTAGAGATGAAATTATAGAAGAAATTAACCGCCTTAACTCGAAGACACAAGGTAGGGTACGAATGAGACACGATGCAACGCTTGGCAGTGAAAGGCGTTATAATATAAGTACGGATTCACACCTATGATTCCTTTTGGGGAGTTTGCCCCCGACCAACCTGATTTAGATGCTGGTGGTACGTTTTCTACTGTCGCAAAGAATGTAATACCAAGAACCAAAAACTCATACGCACCGCTTGGCACAGTTACGGCACTAACTAACGCCATAGACAATAACTGTTTAGGTGCTGGTGCTTTTAGGGATTCATCTGGAGATGTTTTTTCGTTCGCTGGCGATAAAAGCAAATTATATAAATTAACATCTTCAACTTATGCGTCAGTAACAGGGTCAACTACTCCTTCTGTAGCAGATGATGATTCTTGGCAGTTTGCTAAATTTGGTGAGAGAGTTATAGCTGTAAGTGGTCATGGGACAAATATACAAAGTTTCGTTATGGGAACTTCAAGTGTATTTGCCGACCTAGATTCTGCTGCGCCCAGAGCCAGACATATATCCCAGATAAAAGATTTTATCATGGTTGGTAATACATATGATGCAAGTGATGGCGTTGTGGCAAACAGAGTATGGTGGAGTGCTATTAACGACCCGACAGATTGGCCTGTTATTGGTAGTTCTGATGCTGCTGGTAAACAATCTGATAGGCAAGATTTGCCATCAGGTGGCTGGGTACAAGCTATTGCTGGAGCGGTAGGTGGTACAGATGGTGTCGTGTTTATGGATAAAGCGGTTTATCGTGTTGTCTACGCTGGACCTCCTACAGTATTTGAATTTTACGAAGTTGAACGAGCAAGAGGCACTATAGCACCACGTTCAGTAGTAAATATCGGCGATGCGTGTTTTTATTTAGCTAATGATGGATTTTATCAGTTTAACGGACAGGACTCTATACCCATTGGAGACCAGAAGGTTGATAAGACTTTCTTTTCAAGATTCCAACAAGATTACCCCCATTTAGTTTGGGGTGCTTCTGATCCTATAAATAAAGTTGTTATGTGGACTTACCCATCAAGTTCAACCTCAAATGCTACAAAGGCTTTAATTTATAACTGGTCATTAGGCGAGTGGTCTGAAGCTGAATTTAATTCACAAGTATTATTTACGGATTTAACACAAGGTTACACATTGGAGGAATTAAATGCTGTCGGTAATCTTGATGCACTACCCTATTCGCTCGATTCCCGTATTTGGACGGGTGGTGAAGAAGTGTTGGCGGTTTTTGATACAGATAAAAAGAACGCTACCTTCTCTGGTAACAATCTTGCTGCGACAATTGAAAGTCAGGAGATAGGTGGCGGTGAAAGGGTGCTTATAGACGGCATACGGCCTTATATAGACGTATCTAACAACGATCATGTCACAATAGCCCTAAAAACCAGAGATGACGTTGGTGGCTCAATTTCAACGGGGTCAGCTTCCAGTATAGATTCAGATGGTCAGGCGCATTTTACAACTTCATCAAGGTACGCCAGAGCGCAAGTTAACATAGCTGCTAACGCAACTTGGACACACGCACAAGGAGTAGATGCTGACGTAACCGCTGACGGAACTGCGTAATGGCTGATTATTTTACGAATAAAGCCAAAGTCCCAAATATACCTAAAGGACAATTTTCAACTGTTATGAGGCCGTTTACAGCATTACAAGCAATATCAAATACTGGGGGCAGGGGCTTACTTAACAACTTTTTTAACCCGAAAGGATCAACAGCTGCTGAAGTAGCTCAATCAAGGTATGGTTTTACAAAATACCCACCTTTTTACGATCTAGAGGGTAATCTTAAACCAGCTAGAGGGGCGATATACCCACTTGCTCACCATATGGGGGAAGATTTCTTACCCTACAAAGAATGGGGCGTTACACCTAAATTGGTAAAAGATGCTTTAACTGTAGTTGAAGCAGGTGGCGGTCGACCTGTAACCCCAGAACAAGTGTTTGAGGGATATATGGGTCCAGCAGGTGGAGCTTTAGCTTCAAGTCTAGCTAGAGGTGCATTTAAAGGGGCTGACGAGGGTCTTCTCGGAGTAAATGTGTGGCATGGTTCTCCGCATAAGTGGAAACCTGAACCGGGATTTTCGGCAGGCCGTCCGCGTTTGGATAAAGTTGGAACTGGCGAAGGCGCTACAGCATACGGGCATGGGTTTTATACTGCGGAAGCAAAAGATGTTGGAAAAGCCTATAAGGATAATTTGGCAGGCAATAGAGGTGAGCTTTACAAGCTCGACATCCCCGACGCCGACGCCGCCAAGTATTTAGATTTTGACGCGCCGTTGAGTAAGCAACCGCCCACCGTACAGGAAGCGCTGCCAGAACTGTTAAAGAAAATTAATGCTAATCGTATCGAGCGTTTTGGCGATGATGCCACGCTGATCTCATACGATGATTTTATGAAAATGACAGGCGAAGATTTACAGGATCACCTCTTTGTTAGTTTTGGAAATGCCGTGAGTTCACACCCCGACGCTTGGCTACCATCTGCGAAACGAGCTTTACAGGAGAAAGCCGCATCCGAAGCTCTCAGCGAAGCTGGTATCCCCGGCCTCAAGTATAGAGATCAGATGAGTCGATATGATCCAGACATATTGCCCGACAATATGATTGCTAACGAGGCGCGTAAGTGGTTAGGCCAATCTAACGGTGATTCTGAGAAAGCTATGAAGTTATTTAAGGATTCTAATCCAAGGGAGCTTTATGCTGAGAGCGAGATTAACGAAATAGAAAAAGTTATTAGCACCGCTAGTCGGAAGATTACTCGCAATTACGTCACTTGGGACCAAGACGTTTTAGATAGAATAAATTTATTATAATGCCGTCATCAAGAATAAACACAACTAGGGAAGCCGAAGCACGAAACGTCCAAACAAGAATGGATTTTTCACCACAAGAAAGAAAAGAAACTCCGCCGTGGAGGACATTGGATGTCCCAGAGGACGAATTAATTTACACAAAGTATTATTAAATGAGTGAATTTCCCGGTATTACCGCATCAACAGCTAATACACCTTTATTTCTAAGGGACGTATTGGAATTTTCCCGTAGGGTTATGCAGGGCAAGTTAAATAATACAGCATTATGGACTTTAGCTGCCAACGCATCTTCTACAACTTTTACAGACGCAAGAATTGGACTAGAAACAGCACTACATTGGAGTCCTACAACTTCTAACGCAGCAGCTATTGTTGACACAATGTATGTTTCAGAAAGTGGGCGAGTTAATAACCAAGTAACAATATCTCACGCTAATAACTCAAATACAGATAAGACTTATAGGATTACTTTTCATGGTTAAAAAAATAAATAAGTTTTCCCCTTTTCATTATTATTATGATGATCCGGGATATACTTTTGGCTACGGCAAAGGTGGTTGGGGTGATGTCAGTAACCCCTTAGTTCCTTTCGCTAATTTTAGAATAATAGACCCATCTGATCCTAGCAGAACTATTCCTTATTTAGGTGGAACAGTAAAGGAGGAGCAAGGGCTTTTTGTTGATGAAGATTTAACAAGTGAAACATCTGACCAATTGCCAAGATTTTTGATTCCTCCTGAATCTCTGCAGACTCCTGATGGTAATCTAGGTTTTTCTTTTGACCCATATAAAAAAACTGACATAACGAGTAGGTCCCCATTTAATATAATGCTAGACCCATCCGCATTTACTAGCCCAGAATGGGGTGGTGAAATACCATCAGGAGAGCGTTTAACAGGTAAATCCACATCTACTATTCCGCCATCATTAGGTTCCCCACGTTTTGTTGAACAATTAAAGGCTACCCCTTTAAATATAGAAACAGATCAAACAGATAAGGGTATTACTGCCAACGACCAAATGCCTTCTGGTCCGTTGTATTTTAGTCGTGGGTATGGTGAAAGAGGCACTCCCACAACTATGCGTGAAAAAGTTACTGATTTCTTCACAGCACCTTTTAGAGAGTCTTTCGATATAGCACAGGTAAAAGCTCCCGGGTCAGCTCTTGGTGGGCTTGCTAGATTTTTAATGCCTTTGGTTACATCACCCATCCCCGGAGCCGGACTTATGTCTTTAGTTCCTCGTATTTTTGGCGGTGATACACAGCCCACGTTTTACGAAACTGAGGGTGTCCCTGTAGATAGAATAGCAATAGGACCAAACATGACTTGGTTGGGAGGCAATATTGCTGGCGGTGGTCAATATGTTCCGAATACGCAATTAGATATGGCTGCTTTAGGAAAAGCGCCAACTGGTGATATGGGTGATCCAGATAGTTGGTATCAAGGCAGACCGCTAACAGTTATAGATCAACAAAGCGAAGGCTATAGGGAAATACCCTCAACTTATAGAATAGACCCGTTTGGGGCAGCTTCTATTACAAGTGATGACTTTGGTGCCCCCGGTGTGGATTATGGCGATATTTATTATGGCGGTGCTGATTACGAGGGTCTGGATACAGGCGAGTTTGACGATATTTTTTCTGGCGAAGAGGACTGGTTTTAGTTTTTGACGCAACTATGGGGAGTTCAGCAAGAGGAAGTAGATGATATTTGGCATGAAATAGAGCCTATGATACAAAGGGTAGTTGATAAGGGTTCTGATAAAACTGCCATAGAAGTATATGAAGGATTAAAGGAAAGACGTTACCAGCTTTGGATTGCATGGGATGAAGAAATTAGGGCGTGCTGTATTACGGAAACCTTATTTATAGAACCAAAAGGATTGTTATGTTCAATTCTTATGTGTGCTGGTAATAATATAAAAAGATGGATTAACCATATTGAAACGATAGAAGAATGGGCAAAGGATAAGGGGTGTTTCGCCATTGAGTTAGTAGGTAGAAATGGTTGGAAAAAATATTTAGATTATAAAGTGATTAAACAAGACGGAAATGAGATAATTTACAGGAAGCAATTATGAGAAGTTCAAAACCACAGCAGACAGGAACTCAAGTCGTAACCCAGACCAATGATCCGTGGAGTGGTCAACAGCCATTTCTTGAGGAAGGTTTCGCAAGGGCTAGAAGCGATGTTTTAAATAAACCAGAACAGTTTTTTCCCGGAAGCACAGTTGTCCCATTTGATCCAGCTACAAGCCAAGCCTTATCCGCTATAGAGAGCAGAGCAGTTAGTGGAAGTCCTTTAACGACAACGGCGCAAGATACTGTGTTAGGGGCAGCTAGAGGCGACCTACTAAGGGACAATCCGTTTTTAAATCAAAACAATCCTTACCTAGCTAGTGCGATTGATAGCGCAACCAGTGGTTTAAGACGCAATTATGAATCTGTAGTTGAACCCGGAATTGATGCTCGTTTTAGCGGTGCTGGTCGTTATGGTAGCGGATTACAAGCGCAAGCGCAAAGCATGGCACAACAGAACCTTGCAGATCAAATAAGCGATGTAAGTACACAGATGGCCTTTGGTGATTACGGGGCGCAACGTGGCGCATATGACGCTGAGAGAAACAGACAGATGCAAGCTGCTAATCAGTTGCCTCAACTAGCCTCATTAGATTACGTTGACCCAGCACAGCTATTAAGCGTAGGACAAGCCCGTGAAGGACAAGCTGGGGCGCAACTACAGGAAGATATTGATAGATTTAATTTAGAACAGACAGCAGAAAAGAAGGCACTGGCTGATTATATGTCCTTAGTAGCTGGTGGGCAATTTGGTGGAACTACGACACAATCAACGCCAATATTCCAAGATAAGACCGCTGGCACAATAGGCAATATAGCAACACTCGCTGGAGTTGCTGGGGCTTTAGGTGGCATGGGTGGTCCCTTTGGACAATTCGGCGTATTTGGAAGGGGTTAAATAATGGCTCTTGGTAATTTATCACAAAATTATTTTTCTCGACTACTTGACCCAAAGTATCGTCAAGCCCAACAACAGCAAAATTTGTTTTCTAACTTACTTCAATACGGGGCGCAAATGAGGGCTGCTGGCGCACCCACTACAAACGTAGGTCAACCAGCATTATTGGCATCAAAAGCATTAGGCACTCTTGGGCAAAATTTAATGAAGGGGAACCAAACCTATCAAAATCAATTAATGGACGCTATCAAGTTAAAGTCAATGATGGATACAAGTAAACGCGCCCAATCCATGCACGATATTGATTTAAAACTGAAACAACAGGATTTAGCTAGACAAGAAAATTGGCAAAAGTTTTTAGAAACGCTACAACCGGGTGCAGCTACTACACCGCAAACTAGCGGAATGATTGTAAAAGACGAAGAAGGAGACAAAATAGATAGTATAAGCGGTATGGGTGTGTCAGGTGAAATAAAAAAACCAGTGGTAAAAACTGGGATGCAGTTGCCTCCGGGATTTATGTCATGGAAAATGGATAAACAACAAGAATGGCTGGGTGAACATCATTCGAAACAACTAGACCCCAATAAGGATTACACGCAATCTCCGGATGGGCCACAGCTAACGGAGTCTGGAAAGGTAAAAATAGAAAATCAGTTTAGAAAAGAATTTCTTGCAGGATCAAAGGATTATATTCAAGTAAGAAATTCCTATGCACGAATACTAGCAGCTATTAAAGACCCAACCCCAGCTGGTGATATAGCTTTAGTTTTTAGTTATATGAAAGTCCTAGACCCCAATTCCGCTGTTAGGGAAACTGAATACGCTACAGCGGAAAACGCAGGGAACATACCTCAGAGAATTAGAGCGACATGGAATAAAGTATTTGAGGGGAAAGGCCGGTTATCGGTGGCTCAAAGGCAAGATTTTACCCAGAGAGCAACAGGGTTGTATAATGCTCAAAGGGATCAATATCGAAATTTCAGAGAAATTTATGTAAATATGGCAAAAGGCAAAGGCGTAGGCTCAGAATTTGCTGCCCCTGATATTGAAACGCCTTTTCCTGTTATTGCCATACCAAAGATAGGGGATATAAGAGTCGGTGCGAAGGGAAAACGATATAAACTTATCGGAGACGACCCATCGTTACAAAGTAATTGGAAGCTAGTGGAGTAATAATATGGAGCCGTGGGAAGTATATAAGAAAAATAAAATTTCAGTATCTCAGTATAAACCTTTTCAACCCGGAGATGATATGTCTTGG
>VTLG01014205.1_pt1 | contig 15588 bp, 9 predicted proteins | sample 4694571 | NCBI WGS metagenome assembly VTLG01 (sample SAMN12604809, study PRJNA352737) | marine metagenome | biome: ENVO:00000447; feature: ENVO:00000209|ENVO:00000569|ENVO:01000036; material: ENVO:00002151; isolation source: viral sequences binned using virsorter ...
ACTCCCGGTGCTGAAACTAGTTAATCTTTTACCATTTACATATATTTTAACTCTATCAGCTGTGACAGCAAGTGTTGTATCAACAGTGACACACAAATGATACCAAGCTGAAAAGTCACGTAGTTTTCTAGTACTATGAAGATTACAACCAAAAGCAGTTCCATTACTTTCTATACTTTGGAATCTTACCGTACCACTAGTATCTACATGTAATCTTGTGCCATCATAAGTATTATCCCACTGACCTAAGATAATATTATGCTCATGTGCAGCAAGTTTGACCCAAGCACTTAAAGTGAATATTCGGCGATTACCTGCATTCCCTACAGTTTGCTGTAAAGAGGGTGTATCTGGTTTATTAAACCTAAGACTCTTTTCTATCTGATAGTCAGAGTCTCCTGCCGCTGCAGCTTTGTTAGCCAGCAACGTGCTTTCTAAAGTTGCTGACATAATTAACCTACTGCGATAACGTCAATGCATACTTTGTCTGTAGCAATAACTGTATAAGGAATGATGTAATCTCCAGCTGTAGCACCAATAGTTACACCAGATGCTTTCTTAATGTGACCTGCATAGCTATGTGTGTGGGCACCATTAGTGAAATAAATTACACCAGATTGACCAACAGAATCAGAATCTAAATCAGTAAAAGTAAGAGTACCAGCACCATTAGCAGTAATGATGAAATGTTGTCCTGAATCTAATGGAATATTTAATGTACTTGTAGCTGAAATTGTATGTACTTTACCACGTTGAGAAGCTGTAAAAGCATTAGCAACGTCTTTCTTAACAGTATCAGCATCATATGCTTGGATATCTGTACCAATTACACCGAGAGCCACCGTACCGGAAGCATCAGGTAGTGTGATAGTTCTGTCAGCAGTAGGGTCAGTCGGAGTAATTGTAGTTTCAAAATCATTAGCAGTAGAACCTTCAAATGAAAGGTTTCCTGTTAGTGTACCACCTGCTAGAGGTAGTTTAGTACTATCAGTTGCTGAGTCAGCAGCCCATCCTAAATTTCCCGAGCCATCAGTTTTTAAAAGGTAATTGGCAGAGCCATCAGCATTTGGGAGCTTCCAGATAACATTAGATGCTATCGTATCAGGAGCTTCAAAACCTACATAATTAGTACCAGCACCGTCTGGTTCACCTAACCGTAGTTCTTTTTGATTATCTATTAAGATATCACCAGTGAAGGTATCACCAGCTTTTGCAGCTTTTAGATTTAAATCAGAAGTAGCTACAATATCTGTCTTGAAATTGAAATCTGTGTCTGCATCAGACCCATTCTTGTAGGTAACTTTGTTTACCTTAATCGTTCCGTAATCAGCCATTAGTGTATTAACCAGGTAGTGTTTGCATCTGCAGCTGTAACAGTATAACTGTTAGCAACAGTAATAGGTCCAACTGAAGACGCATTGCTATCAGTAGGTATTGAATAGTTTTGTGAGAATTGTCTCTTATTTGTGGCGACTAGTGCAGCGATACCAATTTGAATCTCTTTATCAGGGTTCTCAGCAACTGTGAAATCAGAACTGAAATCAAGTGTTGTGATATCTGAGTTACCGATTTGACTATCATTGTTCTTGATAGCCTTGAGAGTACCATCAGCTGATCCACTAACTTCCCCGGCATCTCCGGGCTTCCACTTACCAGCAGTATTATCCCAGACAAGAGTCTGTTCATCTGTAGGACTAGTTGAAGTATCAACGTCAGCAAGTGATCCAAGCTCAACTTTACCTGTACCAGTAGTGAGTAGTTTAGCAGCTGTAATTGCACCATCTTTAATATGATTAGCACTTACAGCACGGCTATTATTATCTGAAGCATGGTCTGCTAACTTCGAATCGGTAACAGAATCATCAGCAATATCAGACTCAATAACAACCCCTGCAGCAATATTATCACTAGTAATAGCAATTCCACTTGGGAGAGTCCCGTTAGCCAGTTTAGTAAGAGCGATGGCTGCATCCGATTTAATATCATCATTTACGATTACTCCTGAACCTATCGCTGCTGTACCTGTTACGTTTCCAGATCCATCAAATCCTGCAGATGTCCATACGACATCCCCAGTCATACCAATGGTTTTGGTTGCAGCTAATTTTGTAGACGTTGCTGCGTTTCCTGTAGTGTCTTGATTACCTGCTGAGTTAACTCCAGGTAGATCTATATTGGCTGATCCATCGAAGGATACCCCACCGATAGTTCTAGCTGTAGTTAAGGTAGCTGCAGAACCTGTTGTATCCTGGTTGAGTGTTTCAACCCGTTCTTTAGCTAATGTACCTGAGGATATATTATCAGCATTCGTTGTATCTGTAGTAGCTGAAGCAGCTAAACCATGAGAAGTAATAGCTGTTACAGCTCCTGATAGCTTAGATGTAGCTATCGCTGCATCAGATTTGATATCTGCATTGACAATCGAATCATCAATTATCTGTGCGCTACCAACCGTATTATTTCCAAGAGTACCTGTTAGGTTAGAAGACGGGATATTGGTTAGATTACTTGCATCTAGAGCTGGTAAGGTACCAATAAGACTAGCAGCATCAATGTTGTCACCAGCTGCTTGTCCAGCACCTTGTCCCATAATACCATTTCTGGCTTCCTGGACTTGATATCTAACCTCATCAAAAGCTTGATTAAGGTCAGTATGACGGATAGTACTACCACTAGAGAATGTAGTGTATTTACCAGATCCGTCCCTAGTTGTACGTTGAATGGTTACCGTTGATCCTGTAGTCGGAGCAGCGAGAAGAGTGATATCAGTACCATCAGAAGAGATACTGTATCCTCTTTGTTTCTTAGCAGTTGTTAAAGCTGGTCTTCTTGTTCCAGCTACCTGTGGGTGTGAGTTTGTCAGGGCATCCCCGGCACTCACACCTGTTTGTTGTAGTACTGGTACTCCAGCACCATAGTCAGAGGCAGAGTCTGTGATCCAGACTTCTATATCATCTTTGTTTAGGAATGGTATCCCATGGTCATTGTATGCAGTTTGCCCCGAAGTCGAGGTATATTCTTTTTTTGTTACAGCCTCTATGTTTGCCATAAGTATTTAATGTGCAAAGGGTTGGTGCTTATTTTGGTAGAGCCAGCAGCTGTTCATATTTCATTCTCTTTGTATTACCAGTCTCTGTAGCTGTCTTACGCCTTTCCATGGCTTCCACAGCTCTAAGAAGCATCACATCTTCTGCCATAACTTTTTCAATAGCAGCATTACGATGTTCTAAGAATATAGAGTTTACAGTTTTATACCAAGGAGTATTAGATAATTTAAATCCTTCTGATTCTCTAAAACCACCACTCTTATATTCTTTTAAACCTTTACGGACAATTGAATTTTTAGGGTAGATAGCTCTTTCAAGATCCTTTCTAAGACCACTCATACTCATATATTTCTGTAGTAGTGACCTTTGTCTGGAATTTAAGGTGACTCCTTTATAAGAGTTCATGACTTCTGGTAAGTTATATCGCATTTCTTCTAAAGTCTTCTTGACTGGATCGTAAACCCATTCACCGTTAAGTTTAATCTTTTCAGCAGGTATAACAGGGATTGGACTTATAGCATTGAGAATCTTAAGTAAAGGGTTGACAACACCTTTAGTACCGCCAAATCCAACATAATTTCTCTTTAAAGCTTTTCCTGAACGATCTGTACTTAGAATATCATACTGATCATGTAAGAAGGATTTAGCAATAGCATCTCTAGAAAAAATAGTCTCCATTAATGTCTGCTTTTCATTCTTTACGTCATCTAGTATATTACCTATATCTTTAGAGAGTCCGGCAAAAGGTGCCAAAGGTCTTAGTTTACTAGCAAAAACCCTTGCAGTCTGTGCTCCTGCTCTTGTCTGTTCTGGATCGAAGAGACTAAAGAGTTCTTTCACACCTGAAAGCATAGTCTTATCAACAAAAACAGCTGAGAACATAAACATAATCTTGGCTTGCCAGTCGTCAACCATGCTTTCTCCTAATATATTAGCATTAGTGACAAGGTTAGCCGCCATACTAGCTACTGTATTAAAAGGTTCTATATGTCTATAGGATACCCAGGTATCGCCTACTTTAACTGAGTAAGGTGGTATATTATTTAACTGCCATAAATCTCTAGACTCTTTATCATATGGATAATCACCAGTCATGTTACCTGTGAGTGTCCATAAAGCAGTTGTTGCCATTATAGTTTTACCCATGGCAAGCCTACCTTCAGCTAAAGCTCTAGCTTGATACTTATCTTCAGGTCTAATACCCCACTGAGCTAGTTTTTTATCATCCATAGATAGGATATCTCTGAATTTTCGTTGGGTACGGGCTAGTCCTGGTACATGTTCGAAAGTTAAATTTAAAGCATTTACACCTGTTCTAGCAAACGGGAAGAAAGCACGTAGTATAGGGTAGGTATTTAATTTATCAAATACTGCTCCTATGCCTGTGAGGTTTCTAGTCATAGCAGCTTCATCACCTGCCATCATAGCTGCCTTATCATGTACAATCCATTTACCGTCCTTACCTTCTTTAAAGATCTGATTACGGAAGTTTTCTTGAGTTGCTCTAGATACCGCTACAGCATCATCTAGATCAACCCCATCTTCAATAGCTTGTCTGACAGCTCTATGACGCATCTCAAGACGACCAATAATCGTTCTAGCTAGTGCGTCACCAGCTCCCATAGCATTAGTACTATACCTAACATAAGGGTTTGTATTCCAATCAACTATATTATCTAACATATTATAGGTTCTTTTCTGACCAGCAGTACCAACTTCTTCTATTATACTACTTAAATCTTTCCATCTTTGTAAGTCTTCACCTAGATTATAACGTACATCATAGCTCTGAGCTTTCCTATGCATACCTGCATCCCAGTTATATTTAAACATATCCCAACCTTCAGCAAAAGCTCCACGTAAAGCATCAATCATAGATGCAGCTACGATCATTTCGTCCGCATCTTGTCGTACATATGCGCCTAAATAAGCTTGGAATGGTCTAAGGACACTAATCATGTTAGTCCCTACAACGGCTTTAATAGGTGTTCTGAAAGAACTAAGTACAGAATTATACCAAGTACCAAGCAATTGCTGCTCTTTCATACCTCGTATACGAATCCCTTGTACTTCACCTCCACGTAATGAAAGGCTTCTATCAATATAATCATGAAGATGTTCAAGAGTATTGATCTTATTACCTGTGATAGCATGAAGCTCCATCAGCTTCTTCATCTCTGGTATACGATTCTCTTTGCCAAGCTTAGCTATTTCAGCAAAATACTCATTAGCTTCTTCATCGATCTCTTTCAAACGTTTATTAATAGTCCTTTTAAGATTACCAGGAACTTGATCTAACTGCTGAGCTACACCATCTAAACCCCACATCATACCAGCTCTCTTATGTTCAATCAATAGAGCTTTAGTGGCATCCATAACCTGCTCAAATTGAGTATTGATAGGTACGTTGTCTACCATCTCATAAGCACTATGAGCTATAGCACTCTGAGTATCAGCTAGCATAGCTAGTAATAATTGACTTGCTCCTTTCTGTGCTGGTGTGATTGTTTTAATTTCTACCCCATCTGTCATGTAGACACGGTAGTTATTAGGGTCGTCTTTAAGTAGCTTCTTAAAACGGTTTGCGATATCTCTACCATCTACTAGAATCTCTAATCCATCAGCTACATGCTTATTGGTTAATTCTAATAGATCCTTATAAGACATTGTGTTGTCTTTATTTTTAAAAGCTTCTTCAACAATCTGATCTCTAGCTCTTTCTAGTATCTTTAACCGTCTAGCACTACCACCAGTCATGTTTTTGATAGCATACTGTGACCATAGATGCTTCCATGATCTTCCTGTACCACCTGATTTTAAATCATTAATAGAAGTTCTGAGAACAGTTGTTGGTGATTCAGGTACTAAGTCTGCTTTCTCTACATCTAAGTGGTTATCTGGGTTGACTTTAGGATGTGACTGTCTACCGACATTTGCTTGAGGAGTATCAATCGAAAATACATCACCTGCTTCAGCTCCTCTAGCATCAGCAGCATCTTCAAGTGCCTTAATTTCTGTCGGGCTATCTCTAGCAACACGTCTAGTTATATTACCTTCAAAACCTTGTTCAGGTACTTCGATAGTCAAACCACTAGTGTTATCTGGAGTTGCCTTAGCGCTTCCTGTTGTACTCTTGACTTGTGCTTTGATATTCTCATGTACTGAATCTCCGTGTCTTCGGACAGCTTCGATATCAAAACCCTGAGCTTTAAGAGTTTCAACTAATTGCTTAGCACTCTTAGATAGAGTTTTCTTCTTACCACGTAGTTGCCAAGCAACTTGATCAAAAGAATTGACAAATTGTATAGGTTCAGAGGAGCCATAACGGGGTAAACTTTTAGCTACAAAATCAGGGGCTTGGTAATCTCTACCTGTACCTACAGTTGTTTCTACAACATCATCATATATAGTTTGGCCTGACTTAAGACGAGTATATGTATCAGCTTCTGTTTCATCGAGGTACTTATAGATGTATTCTTGCCGAGGGCTAGAATGAGATATGCCGTGGCCGTTAGCAAAAGCTTCAGCAGCCGTTCTAGTAGACGCTTCCTCAGACTCATTCGCAAGTCTGATATATTCATCAGCATCAACCTTATTTCCAATATCGTTCGCTTCATCTATAGTTTTACCTGCCTTATAGGCTTGTTTAGCAGCCCATCTACCTTTCATGAATGATGCTATTCTCCAGCCAACTAGGTTCACACCAGCACCAGCAGTGACAGTTTTGATTCTAGCTAACCAGGGGTTATCCTCAGGATTGACAGCTAATGCTTCTGAGAAAGGCATCCAAGGCGCAAACTCATTAATTAAGTTAGCCATGTTAGCATCTTCAGATGCTGTAGATACAAGATCTGCCACACCACCTTCAGCAGCAATTTTAGCAGTCTTACCTAGAAACTTAATATACTTAGTTCCTCTAGCACCTATACCAGCCGATCTGGCTAATGCAAGTCCACGGACACCTAATTTAGCACCACCGAATGCAGCACCTCCTATACCGCCTGTGGCGGCCATTAGAAGGCCAAATTCAGTAAAGCCTCTAGCTAGTTTACCTAAAGCTGTTTTGTTTTCTGGAACCCAATCATCTGGTACATCTAACCAAGTACCATGTACATAGTCTTGGCTAAATGGATTTTCTGTATCATCTACAGGCTTACCAAATAGTTGAGAGATTCCTGCTTTTAATGTATCACCTGTTAAATCAGCAAATCCACCGACACTTTCAATAGCATCTGCAGCCCCGCCACCAATAACACCAGCTACTTCTGATAAGATGTTTGGATCTTGTTCAGCTTCAACAGCTGTTTGTTCCAACTCCTTAGTATTTTCAGGAGAACTCCATTGTAGAACATCTTGTTCAACTTTATCAACATCTATATAGTTAGGATGTCTGGGGTCATCTTCTGAAGTAACTGTATTGAATTCGTTTAAATGATCATAATTAGTAACTTCGTCCATTAGTACCCCCTTGTTCCTGCGTTGTATCTAGTCCATACCTTATCTCCATATTCACGGAAACTGGGGTACCCACCTTCTTGAGGATTAGTGTCATTGTAAAGACTCATATTACCAGGACCACCGTAGTGGATAGCTGCTGCTTTACGAATGATAGTTTCTAAATCCCCGTCAGGTGTATCATCTGTAGCTTGTTGGATAGCTTCCTGCATAAGCAGGTCCATCACTTCTTCTTGTTTTCTATGGTCATCTAAGTATTCCTGATGAGTTCTAGGAAGTACTCTTCTGTGTCTTTCTAGGACTTCTGTAGCAGTAGTCCATAATGTTTGGTATTTACCCAAAGCTGGGTTATCCGGCCCGTAGGCATCAGGATTGATCGCTCCGTAGTCCCCGCCAGACTCTTGAATCCCTAGAGAAGTTTCTAGTTCTTCAGCATCTGGTGTTCGAACTTGTTCAAGAGGAGGTAGGGGCGGTATATCTGTTGGCATGATTTTTATTTATAAAAGCCAGGGTATTCTAAAAGTCGTTGTAGTTTAAGATCATCTCTACCTTGTTTGACAACTTTCTTTAAATTATTAACATCTGATAGTTTACATTCTTTAAGTAATTGACTACATACTGTTTTAGATCCTGGGTTATTAGCCATTTTCCAAAATGTAGGTCCACTAATACGTTCTTTAAGTAATGTAGCTTCTTGCGGTTTTGTGACAGTTGGTCTATCTTCTTTAGTTGCCCATAGATTATAATAATCCCAAGCATCCATACCACCTGTACCATCAGTTGCTGCAGCTAGTTGGAATGGGAGTGAAGGTACTCCACCTGATCCAGGGTCTAAATCCCAATCACTCTCCACTAGTGTTGGAGGTTGAGTTTTTAAAGATTCAATACCACCACTATAGATTGTATCAGTCAACTCACGAGTTAAAGATTGCCTTCTATTCAAACGTTTAGCTATTTTGGTCTCTTCATTTAAGTTGATGTTTGTGAAACCACTTCTATTTTGGTTATAAAGTCGATGAGTAGAATAAGTAGGATCTTTTTGTAGTTGTTCAAATTTATTAAATAAAGTTGTAGCAGCATCATTTAACGCATCTGACTCTGTGTAATTAGGATCACCTAATCCTTCTTTTAATCGTTCCTGGTTTTGAGTATAATACTCTTGTGCTAATGGTACTAAACCTTTACTATGTAATGGGTCATCTTCTGGTAAAACAACACCTTTTGTAATCAAAGTATTTAAAGCTTCTTGTGATCTAGGATCATCTCCAAACTTTTTAAGAGGATTATCATATGTTTTATCAGAATTTTTAACAGCTGTTTTTAGTAACTCCTTACCTTTTGTTACTGCAGCTAAAGATTCCTGTCCAGTTAAGAACGGTTTATCGACAATCAGACCTAACTTTCTAGCTTGCTCTTCTACAGCATTACTGATGAGAAGCTTTTCATCTAATAAAGCCCATTCAGCTTCACTCATTTGACCATCAGTTCCAGCAGCTGCCTTTATCTGTGCCCAAGCGACTTGATCAGATGCTTGTTTTCTAGTCATCAGATAAGTTAGTTGACTAGCATCTGCTTCTGTAGCACCATTTATTTGACTTAATTGTTGAGCAGCAGTTGCTATCTCTGACTCTGTAAAAAACTGACCATTATCTAACGCTGCACCAGCTTCAGCACGTTCGTGGGCTAAACCCCTATACCTTTCTAATAGTAATTTACGGGCAGCTTCATCACCTTTCTTATTTAAAGTTACGGCGTTAGCAGCTGCCTGTTGGAATATATTTTCTATTACTACCTCATTCCATTCATCTGGATGTTTTGTAAACAAAGTGTTTTTATCACCTGTTACACCTGGGATTTTCCAAGTTTTCAATGCAGCTATCATTCTTGCTGCATCCTCAGGGTATTCTACAGCATAAGCTTTAACTTGATCAAGTATACCTTTCCTCATTGCTGGATACCCATTACCTTTAGCACCATTAGTTGCAAAAGCAGAGGGTGTAGCAGCATGAAAAGCATTTAAAGATGTATGTATCTTAGTAACATCCCCGGTTTTAAAGGATTCATAAAGATTTGCTTGATTAAAATCTATCCTATCTGAAGCTTTCTCTTGCCGTATACCTTCATAGTAAGCTGTTTTCTGTGCAGTTTCTTGCTTATCTAACTCAGGTATCAGCTTCGCAGTAAGGTATTTCTCATTAAAACTACCTTTATTCTCCATATAAAATTTGGAATAAAGATAATCACTAGCTACTTCATACCCTTTAGTACCTAATTCTCGGTGATCTTTTATCATTATATCTGTACCTGGTATCAACTCTTCACTAGTTGCTAGTTGATCTATACGCCAGTTACCGAAACCCTTAGCTGCTTCATTAAGTTTAGCACGAGACCATCCCATACGTTCGAAATGAGAGAGTTCTCTGAACCTTTCTTTATCAGTTTCTAATTCTAATTTCTCTGCTTTCTTCTGTAGTTCAATATAAAGTTCTTCATTCTTACCTTCTGCTTCATCTATTTGTTTCTGTATCTCATACCATTCAGGATTGATCTCTCTATTACGATACTGTAACTTACCTCGTTCGATAGCAGGTGCCCATATCTCTTCAGCTATGTATTTGCTACCTACAGTAACAGCATTATTAATGGTTTTACTGAGGTGAGCAAGCTTCTGTAGTTCATACTGATCTTCAGCTTTAGCCAGTCCTGCGTGACGTTTCATCTCTTGGATTTGACCTTGAGCCTGAGCTGTTAAACCAGTAACCTCTTCTTTTCTTTGTTGTTTGATATCGGCAATAGCTCTAGCATCCCGCTTAGCGGTAGTAGGTACTGCCCTTGGTCTATAAGATGATGTCATCGTCTTCCTCCATAAGGTCTTGATCTCATACCACCTCTATGACGAGTACCAGGTGTTTGTCCGTAACTACCTGCACCTCCACCTGATGATGCTTTAGCTGTAGTAGTAGTAGTAGTGGATGTACCTCCACCTCTGAAACCACTGGTTGCCATATAGGTACTCATACCTGTAGTAAGTCCACCTAGAATAGGACCAAGTGGAGAAGGTTTAGAAGGTCGGTTTCGCTTAATAGGTTCTATTGGTGCAAAGGATGCACTAGGTGCTATAGTTGGACCACCTGTTAGATTACTTGTTGCTACAGCATCAGCAGAGTATTTACTTAAAGCAATATCATACTCCTTCATAGCATACTGCTGTTCAGCACTAAATAAACCAGCATCAATTTCAGCTTGTGCAAATCCAAGCTCACGTTCAGCTTGTGTAAGTTCTCCTAACATAGACTGACCTGCCTGCATACCACTAGCTAATACAGCACCTTGTGCTCTAATAGACTCAGCTAATAGAGTTTGACCTTTGAGTGCAGCTTGCGATGCTTTCTCATTAAGTTCCATCTGTGCAGCAGTAGAAGCTCTTGATTGCTCTATCTGATTAATTTCTCTTTGTTTCCAATACGCCGTCTTTTCAGAAGCGGCTGCTTTTAATTCAGCCTCAAACTGACGACCCTTCAATTGATCATCATGTGAAGCTATGTTTAGTTTGTTAATATAGTCTTGCCGAGCCATCATATTACTACGATCGACTTCAGCAACCTGGGCACGATACTGTGCATTCTGTTGTTGAATACCAGTTATCGCTTGAGCCCCACCTGCCACAGCTGACAGTATTAGGGTTGGCTCGCACATAATTTTATGAACTCAATGAGAGGGACACCATTGTATACATGGTAGTTAATAAATGTAAACTTCAATAACTTCAGTAGTTTAATATGACTTTCATTCCGCATGTCTGCATGGTTAAATACATAAGGATTAGGTAGACCATCTACCCAGCGTCGTGCTTCCCTTACAAAGGTATGTGGGTACTCTGTGCTGGCCTCAGTACAAAGCATCCATATAACATTCTCAGGAGTCACTCCTGCCACTCCGGCAGCCTTGCCGTTGGGAACCTCGAAATAAACTGAACTTCCATATGCGGAATTATAATATGACTGGACACAAACCGCTTCTGCGCAGTATCCAGTCGTCTCTTCTACCTCACGTCGGTCTTCCCAACGCAAGTTTTGCCCCACACTCAGAGCTAACTCAGGAGTGAGGGGCTTAATAAACTTACTGTCGTACATGTCGTCTGGTGTTATATCTTCCATCCCAGCTAGCTGAAATCAAAGAAGTGGAGAAGGGGTCAGGGATTTTAACTTTTAAAGTATACTTATCATTCTTTCTTTGGATAGGTACTCTAACTGATTTATTAAGTACAGCAGGTGGTTCACTGAATTGTCCAGTACCAATGAGCATTCCAGATTCATACTGTGTGTATGTATCTATATCACCATGCTTAGATGATAGCTCAAATTCCATGGGTCCAGAAACACCCATTTCAAAATTTATTCCAGAAATTCTTAGGTCAGCATCCAGGTCATACTTACCTGGTTCAAAGGCTGAGTAGTATGTAGGTAGTTCTATGAGTGTATCGTATCGATACCCTACTGCAGCTTTATGCGTACCACTACTTAAATCAATTTTAAATTTAGCAGTTGTACCACTTGAGCTACTATCCGCTTTTATAACTACACCCGCTTCATTCCCAGATAGTACCACAAGATATATCTTAGTCCAATCTGCAGGTTGGTGTCCTATCGTTAGAGATGTTAAATCATTCGTAGGCGCACTAAAGCTAGAGAATATTTCCATATAATCTAGACAAGCTTCAAACCACCTAGCAGTGGATAGTGTAGATCCCGGAGTACCAGTACCTAAAGTATAAGATCGATTAGCATCGGAATCTGTTACATACTCATGTCTAGAAAGAATGTATTCATTATTGGTTTTTGTGACCGTATAGAAGTTACCACCAGTATATAAAGCATGTTCAAGAGCACCAGTTAAAGTCCAACTAAACCATGCTGATTGATCTCTACGGTCTCCTGAATCAAAATACTTATAATGATAAAGATTAGAATCACCTTGTTTACCATAAGTAACTATACCTAAAGCAGATGAATTACTAGCTGTAGTTATAGTATTAGGTATAAACTCAGGTACTACTCTAGTTTGTTCAATAACTTTTGGAGGTACATCATCATCTAAAATGACTGCTTCAAATGTTCGTGTAAAAGGTCCGACACTTGAAGCCCACATGATTGAGGTACCCATATCTACAGGGTCTATATCAGAATTACATTCATAACTAGAAACCTTTTTTAATCTAGCTGTCTTAGGACTAAAGATATCTGATTCAGTAAATAACAGGAACTGCCCATTATCACTAAACATCATAACACCTTTATTAATAGGTAGTGTATGGTTAATGTAAGCTGGTTGTGTATCTGAAACCGTTATATCAATAGGGTTATCATCACTAGTTGTGATGGCTGATACAGTAAATAAATTGAAGAAATCATGAGGTTGTCCTAATAAAATCTTTTCGCCAGAAACAAAACCTAATCGGTTTCTATGGAAAAATATATTCTGAATAGGAGATCCAATAAAAGAAGGGGATGGATTAGAATCCATATCACCTACTTGTCGGTTCTTCCATTCTAGTAATGTATCAGTAGTACCCGTAGGTATTTCTTTAAAATCAAACTGTCCGGTACTTCTATTCCAAACTAAAGCGTGTGGCATAGTATCAGCCTTCAGTCCAACGAGCTGATCAGCATCACCGGAAACTAAATCATCTGGCTTGGGAGTCTCTTCCCATCTACCTGGACCTTCCGAACCACTGTCAGCTAAGAACTTCAAATAGTAATCATCAGAATCAGTGTTCTCAGAGTTAGCAACTTCAACAACAAAACCATGTTTACATTGAGCTGGTAGTTTTGAGACATCTGTGATTGTTCTACTAACAACACCCATACCTTCATTAATAGTACCACCTAAGAAACTAATCTTATCGGCATTATCCCCTTGAATAAAGAGACCATTACCTATAATGGTAGCAGTATGACTTCCAGGTAAATCCCCTATTTTATCTTTAATACCCTTAAGAACACTAGCTATACTAACGTTACCTTCATCAGGATTTTTAGGAGTTCTATAATAAGCAATATTTTGTACACCTTCATATGTATCAAACTCTTCGAATCCTGCACATCTAACTGTATAAGATATACCTTCAATAGATGGTGACGCCAAAGCAGTATTCTCTGCTAAATTACCACTAGCGAAACGACCCCCATCTTTTAGTGTACATTGGACGGTATACCTAGCTCTGTAGTTAGCTGTATGTCCTAAGAAATCACTGGCTTGACCAGAACCGTCATTGTCATAGTTAGCCGTATAGTCATTAATATATGCATTACAGTTAACTAATAAATTACCTTCTGCTTTTGAATACCCTGATCCGCTATCACTTTGCCATTCTTTTTGACCAGCATAACGGCAATCAGCATCTCCATCAGTCCATGATAAGTCATCGTCAGTGTTATTTTTCAATGCTTTAACAGCAGACACACGTTTGTATGTATTCATGGTAGGTGCTTCACCAATATACAATACGTACTCTGTATTATAAGCTAAGGTATCTAATCTTACAAAACAATATTTAGTACCACCTAACGTACTAGCTACCTTATTACTAGTATCCATAGCAGTAGGGATTGCAGGGTTCGCTATAATGGTAGTGTCTTGTATAGTTTGATAAGCAAAGTTATGCTGTACTGGAGTTTGATTTAAGTAATTAAAAGCATTACTCTGATTATTAACAGTGATCTCTGTTCCAGCTGCAATAGCACTACCACCAACTGATGCTGGTATATCTGTCAATGCCCAGGCTTTGATTGTAGACCCACTATTAGCTGCGTTAATTTGTACTAAAAATTTCTCATCCTTATCTCTAACAATCTCAAACCATTGTCCAGTTGATGTTGCATTAGTCAGCTTCTTAACGAACTCACCAGGAGGTCTCTTGGTTAAGCCGAAGGTTACATCAGGTACTGCGTTATCACATACCCTAAGCTGCCCTGGAAATTTAATTGAATCTGGCTGTTGAGATACCCCTCCTAAGAAGTTTGGAATTCGTTGGTTAATTGCTGCCATCGCTACCTATTAATAACTTGATAAGGTCTGTAGACACTAGCGGGGTTTGTTCTATACTCTTGATTACTAAAGATATTATGGTCAGCTACACGGGTGTCGTACTCCACGGCTAATGCCCTTGCAAGCTGCTCATCGGTGCCTATGAGTTCAGATGCATTAGGGTCGCTTACCATGCGGTTAGAAGCGATCCTGGAGGCTCTGACGGTGATGTAGTCCTTGAATACCTGAGGTAGATCTTCAAAGTCTATCATCCATACAATATCACAGTATAATTTACTTTCATTTACGCTTTCAAAATTGAATCGATGTTCAATCTTATCATATAGTTTAGTGATACCATTGTCTTTCTTTCGTATCACATTGAAATGATCACCATGTCTAGCATGACTGAGATCTATTTCTAGTACGTTCTGTGGTATCACACAGTGGTTACTAGAGTCAAGTGTGATTGGATATTCATGCTCTGTATTAAACACCCACCCTTCGGCTTGAACCTCTCGGCATACTTGCTGAAGAGTTTTCTGAGCAATAGCCACTTCGGGGCTTTGAACAGTTAGTGTATTAACAGGTGATTCTCCAACACTCATTAGTATTGAGTTGACTGCATCCAGTTCGGTGGACGTGCCGTAAGAGATTGTTGCCATAAGAAAAAAGGGGTACCGAAGTACCCCCATATGAGTGAATAAATATAAAGCTTAGAAAGCAGCAGGCTTAGTTGCAGTACCAGCGAACAGCTCAACACAAGCAGCAGGGTTGAGGTAGTCAGCACCCATAGCCATGCGTCCGAGGATCACATCGCCTTGGTAGATTACTGATACGTCACCACTTGTTACTTGAACTTGAGGTCCGATAGCTTCAACAACACCAGCACCTTCACGCTGGAAGATCAATCCGCAGGAGTTTGCGAATTCGGTTTCTTCACCGTACTCGTTATTGATACCAGCTACATCAGCTGCAGCGTCTTCAATAGCAGCACTTACGAAGGAACCTGTGTTACCAGGATCAGTTACGTTAGTATCAACTGCGTCGTTGTTACCGG
>VTLG01016881.1_pt1 | contig 15588 bp, 20 predicted proteins | sample 4694571 | NCBI WGS metagenome assembly VTLG01 (sample SAMN12604809, study PRJNA352737) | marine metagenome | biome: ENVO:00000447; feature: ENVO:00000209|ENVO:00000569|ENVO:01000036; material: ENVO:00002151; isolation source: viral sequences binned using virsorter ...
CATGAATCAAAAAGAGCCAATAAAAATTATTAAAAAAACAAAAGAGATAAGTCCACAAACAAAATTGTGGCAATCTGTTCTATGTCTGGCTTGTGAGGAAGCACTAGGAAACAGAAATCGCTATACTTTTGCTAGATATGGAATAAGAGGATATAAATATAAGAAAGGAGAAATTAGAAGATTAAAAAATAAAGCACCTTATTTAAAGTTATTGTCTGAAATAGATGAAGCGAGAGTGTGGTTTAAAGAGCCAAGCGATCATTTTAAATTTGTTTGTTCTTTAGCTGAGTGTGATTATGAAGCAGTTTATGATCGAATGGCAAAAAACATTAAAAAACTAGAAAAACAGGAAAAATCTTAATGGAAGATCAATTATTAAAAATCGCTGGGTTTGATGAAGCCATAATAGGTGTGCAAGAATCTATTGAGCCAAAGTTAGTTTACGATATTGATAAGATCGCTGAAATATTAATGACTAGAGATGAGATGAGTGAGGAAGATGCTTATGATTACATCTCTTATAATATCACTTCTACTTATGTGGGTGAGAAAACCCCCATTATTGTAAAAACAGGCAAATTAGAAGATTTTAAATAAAATCGGCTTCCATAGATACCCCAAAAATCCATTTTTATAGGTGTTGGTAGGGGTAACATACCCCCTAATTTATAATTCTATTTTTACTATCTTCTAGCTCATTAGAATTAATTTGCTTATTTTCTTCCTCATCTAACTCCTTTAAACCCTGTAATTTAGGATCAAGGTTGGGAATAGTCTTAATTAATGTCTGTAATTCAGATATTAACTCATCATCTGTCTTAGCTGACATCTTATCTACATTAAGATTAATGGTTTGTGATGAGAAATTTCCTAATTCTAAAATAAGTTTGGCAGTATTAAGTCTGACACTATCTTGTTCTGAATGAAGTAGGTCTTGTAGAACTGATATTGCCATACCAGATGTAGAGGATATTCTCTCCTCATTTTTTTCCCTGATCTCTACTGCATATTTTTTCTTTAGATAAGCTCCCATTTGTCTTGGGCTTTTATCTTTATCCCAACCTGCTTTAATACAAGATTGGGTAGCATTACCCTGAGTATCACCCTCACAGTAATATTCTACAAATTTCTGTTCTTTTTCTTTGTCTATTTTTTTTGGCATAATTTTCTCTTTGCTAGATTGAATTGGCTTTTTTAAAACTTATAAATCTGTGATTGATTTATCTCTTTTTAATTTATCTTTGGCTTTATCAACAACTAGACTTCCATCTAGCCATTTACCTACTAATTCTCCTATATCTTTATCAGGGGTATAATTTATTGCCATGTCTTGTCTTTCTTTAATCCATGTTTTATCTAATACTAAACTGCCATCTATATCTGTGCCATCTTCATCACCTGATACATGAGATACGATTGTTATTGTTTTGTCATTTTCTTCAACAAGAAATCCAACTGAAACACAATCAGCTAGTTCTGATTTGAGTTCTGTAATATCTGTCCAACCATCTGTAGGGGTTATTGCATCTTCCCAATGTACTAAAACTAGTTTTGCTTTCATTTGTATTTAAAAATATATTTACTCCATAAATAACTTCGTGCAATACTCACCACCATAAATATCAAAGATAGATGAAACATCTCCCATATATTTATATGTATATCATACAAAGGAAATACTAATATTTGAATGATTACAGCAAGAATAAGTCCACTTCCTATATCTAATGTTCTATGTATTAGATGTTTTGTATTAGTCATTTTTTCTTTCTTATAAATTTTAAGTAGTCAGCTCCTTCTTGGACTTCCCAAAATATCTTAATAAAATCAGGGTGGGTATCAGGTAAATGAGTATTAAATACTGCTACTGCACAAGGCGACATCATCTTGTTTGGCATATTTAACATCTTGGCATAGTTGTCATATTTTTTATAACTTCCTACTTGAACACAATGCATGGTTATATTTGAATTAGCATCTTTAACAGGCATATAACCACTAACATGAGTATGTCCTGCCATAAGTAGATGGTCTCTTGCATTGAATATTGCGTGTCTGACAATGCCATGTGCTGTATTGTAGATTGAATTACCTCTAAAATTATGAGAACAATTTACTCTAACATGGTGTTTGGGTAATTTTAATTTTACCCTTATGTTGTGTTGTGCGTATGTAGTCTTTAATGGTCTACATATCCATCTAATAGGGTCGCCATCACCTGACCATACATCATGGTTTCCTGCAACTATAAATAACCAATCGGTATATTTAATAAGCCATTCTGTTAATTGCCATGCCTGTTCTGCTGTGGTCGATTGTTCTGCCCATAATCCTGCAAGTTTAGTTCTTCTTGCCCAATTATTTTGTAAATCACCTACATTACAAGCATACATTCCATCAGTTTTATTTGTTATATCTAAATGTTTAATAACACTTGGCATATCACAACCATCATCATCTATATGTGGGTCGCCCATAATATAAAGTCCGATAGGTTTATCATCTCTAACAGTTACATTTAAAAATTCTTCGTTCTTTTCTCGTTTTTCTTTTCTTTCAAAACTTTCTAATCTTAATTTAACTAATTCTTCTGTTGATATTTCTTCATCAGAAAAAGGATTTTCTACTTTATAATTTTTATCCTTCATTGATTTTTTAGGGTGAACAGTTCTAATCCCACAATCACGACATTGATATCGCTGTGGTAGACTTTGAGTGTTCCTTGCCCTCCCCCTTTTAATTAGATGAGTTGAGCCACATTTAGGGCATTGTAAAATGCTGCCATCTTCATCTCTTTGTTCTTCTTTAATTCTACTATAATTCCCACCACTATTGAATATCGTCATTCTTTTCTACTTCCTTGATTAGATATTCAAGATACCACTTTGCTTTTTTTAAATCTTGTAAGGCAGTACCCTTATATGGAAAGCGAGTAACATATTTTATAATGTTCCCACGAACATAGTCCATATTCCATGAACGAATATAATCAATAGTTTCTATCCCCTTTGTATAATGTTCAGGGTGATTGATTATGTCTTTCTTCTCTTTGCTCATCTATCTTGTCTAATATCTGATTCCAGTTAATAGGCAAACTATTTAAAAACTCTATACCACCATACATATAATCGTGTCTGTTTTCAAGTTTTCCTTTAATACTGATTTTTGCATCAGGTTCAATAGAATAGATGGCATGGATTATTTCCATCTCTCTTTTTGTATAAGCTACATTAGTACACATAGCTTTGAACTCCTGGTTAAGAATTTATTAATAAATAAATAATTAAGCCGATTGTTAATAACTCGAGAATACTAATCTCAGGTCTTAGGTACTTAGTTTTTATTCTATAAAAAAACCAAGAAAAAAATTCAGGTTTATAGTGCATTAATAAAACAACAGTTACTGTTACTAATAATGCTTCTATATAAGTCATTGAAGGGGATTATCTGATCTAGCTTTTATCTCATCTACTTTAGATTTAAGAACTGCAATCTCAGCTTTATTGATAGCTATATCTTGTTCTAATGGCTTTATGTCAGGTGCTGATTTTTTCTCAAGCACAGCTAAACGATTAGAGATTTCTCCAAATTTAGCAAATCCACCACCAATAGCTACAACAATAGAAAGTAATACTCCCCATGTTTTTATGTCTTTAAAATCCACGAATCCTCCTTAAATGTTCTTCTGCTCTTATTCTATTCTCAACAGCTTCATCAACCCTGTCTTGATAAAGTTGTAAACTGTCTTTATAACCGATACTACTTTCTGCATACAACACTCTAGTATCGAGATAAGTCCTTTGCATATATTCATCAACATTACCTCCATCAATAATTACTTGATTATTAAAAATTTGATTATTTATTTCTGAATAAGAATTTATAATATTATTATTCTGCATGGCTCTAGCCACGATCATTTGAGTTGCTTGTAGTTGTTTATTTACATCTTTTATTTTCTCAGCAACTTTTTTAGATATATCTTCTACATTTATAGAAATAGTTGTTGAAACTTCTCTTTGACTACTGTTAGTAGAGATTTCTTCTGTTGCTGATGTTGATAATCCAGACTCTTGAGTAACTCTTTCTTCACTTTCGCTTGATGTAGTTCCATCATCTGTTCTTGCAACTTCCTCTCCCTCACTTGTTTCAGAAATCGTTTCGTTTCCAGTTGCGACAGTTTCTTCTTCTTCGACAACTGTTGCGACTTCTTGCTCGGTCTGCGTATCATCTGCTACCTCCTCTTGAAAGGAAGATTCCTCAACTGAACCCTCAGTTGTTGAAGTTTCCACATTTTCTTCAATAGGAATCTCCTCAAACATTTCTTCAATTAATTCTACTGTTTCTTCAAATATACTTGGTTCTTCTGCAATTATAATAGCTGTTTCTTCAAAATTCTCTATAGTTGGAAGTTCTGCTATTTCTATTTCTTCTGTTTCAATAGCTTCAAAAAAGATATTTACTATACCAGTATTGATTTCTTCTGTTGCTGTTGGAACGAAATATATTTCCTCAAATAATTCAACTATCATTTCAGGTTCTTCAAAAACCTCAAAGACAAGTTCTTCTAATGGTTCAAATTCTACTGTTTCTATTTCAGTAGCTAAAACTTCTTCTATTTCTTCAAATGCTGTGGCAATAATTGCTGTTTGTGTGGCAGTTAATACCTCATCATCATAGGTCATAGTAACCGATATGTTATCTACATTAGGGCCACCAAGAGTAGCAGGACTATTAGCATCAGACCCACTAATAAAAATATTTCCAATGTTAGAATCACTACCTGTATACGAGAGAGTATCTGTGAAATCTTCGCCATTAATTCCTGTAACATTAGTTCTCTCCTGTGTTGTTGTAGCTAGTACATTACTATCTGAATCTTTAATTTGTAGTCTGATTGTAAAAGTATCAGCACCACCTGATCCACCCCAACAACCTGTTACTGCACATTCTCCATTCTGTACTTCAACACTAGAGTTTAAAGTAATGCCATTATTAAGCATGGGTTGTGTTATTGTTTCAGATGATAGATCGAAAGATTGCTCAATACTGCCACTATCTCCAAACTCTAGGTCATGTCCACCTGGACAACAATCTCCAATTCTTTGTGCGTTACCTGATAAAGTCCAACCATTAGTTCCATTGTTAAATGTACCATTGGTAATTAAATTTCCTGTAATTTGTTCTTCTGCAAATAATGCTAAAGGAAATAATAAACTTAATAATATTTTTTTCATAATTAGGTAGTAAAAGATGAACCACAACCACAAGTGCTTTTAGCATTAGGGTTTTTAATAATAAAGGCAGCACCTTTTAAGACATTATCTTCATAATCTATGGTTGAACCTTTAAGATATTGCATTGATATAGGGTCTATTAATAATGTAACACCATTATTAGCTATAATTTTCCAATCAGCATCATTAGCTTTTTGTTCAAAAGTAAATCCATATTGAAAACCTGAACAACCACCACCTTGAACAAAGGTTCTTAATAATAAATCATCACCTTCTGCTTTAATTAATTCTGCTGTTTTATTTGCTGCTTTATCTGTAAATGTTAATTCCATTATTTATCCAGCATATGATTCCAAGTCATACTTGGTTTAGTAGTTTGACTACTTAAATTCTTTTTTCTTTTTTCTATCCATTTTTGTTTAGCTTTCTCACCTATTAATCCATCTATAGGACATGGTGTTCCTGCCATCATCATTGCTTCCCATACAGCTTCATCTTGACACATTAAAGATATCGCTGCTACTTTCATACCTAACTTAGATAATACTGTTACTGATTTTCTTCTCTCACAATTAGGATCAGTATAATAACTGCCGAATGAACCACTAAACCCTATAACTGTCACCCCAGCTGCTAAAGGAATAACACAGCTATCTTGACCATATACACTCATAGCAGGAGCTGATGAGCTGTTTACAGCAGTTTTTTGATTAGTGCTGTTATTGGTTTCATTATTTGTTGTTGTATTGGAAGATGAACCTGATTGATAGGTTGTACTCGATTCATAGCCACCAGTTATTGCTGTATTACTACCTGCATTATTGCTTTGTGTATTGGTGGTGCTACCTGATGAGGTTACATCAGCAATAGAGTTCTCCATAGCCATAAGGACTACTATAACTATTAATACTATAATACCTTTGTAATACATATTTATTTCCTAGTAAGTGAGCCACCAAAATATAGTCCTATAATTGAAAATATTGTGTGAGATTGTAAATTCGTTATAAAAATTGTGTTACCTTGTTCAAAATAAGAAGTTTCATAACTTGAGCCAAAAATCCACCAACCACTATCAGCTTCAGTAACTATCTGATAAGCGATATTAACATCAGTAAAGATCGGAGCTACAATCGGCACTACAATAATGCTAAATACACACATTAAAGCTATCCATCTTCTGGTATGTTTGGTATGTGGATCTTTCACATCTCTAGCTTTATCGGTTTGTTTAGCTGCAAAGTCTGCCCTTGCCATTAACATTTTTTCTCTTTCAGCTTCAGCTTGTGCTTTTTGTGCCATGATAGACATAACACCACCTAGTACAGTTGAGCCAAGCATTGAGATTAATTCCATTGGTATCATAATTTAATCCTTAACTTTTAGTTTGAATAATTTTTTATAAATCTCAGCAATAGTTCTTCTTAAATCTGAATTAAGAACTAAAGGAGAATTAGATTTCATTGCAGAATCTAATGATGTAGATGTAAATGGATCAAGTTTTGGTACATGAATGTTATTTAATATAAGTTCAAATGTAGCAATATCATCTACACTTAAAGCACCATATCTTTTTTGAGTTAATGCTTTTACATAATCATTATCACTTACTTTTGGTCTAAAATCTGTTTCTTTTCTATATGTTCTGCTAGGTGTAATGCCTAAATCTGCATAACTAGATATTCTTGAATAAGCATCTCTTTGTGCTGCTTTTTCTGCTTTTGCACTATAAACATAGGCATCTAAAATCTCTTTTCTTCCTTCTTCATCATTTAATATGTTTGGATTTTGTAGTATCTTTTTATATTTAAGACCTGCATCTTTAATATTATTTTTTGCATCTAATAAATCTCTACGCAAGTTTGATGTTATATCTAATCTTTTTGACCTAAATCCAAACCATGTCATAGCATCATCTTCTGATAATGAATAACCATAATCAGTTAAACCATAAGGTTCTGTACCTCTTTTTTTCATACTATCTTCGTATGCTTCTCTTTTTACCCACCATCTTTGAAAATCAGGTGGTAAAAATGCTGCACCAATAGTTTTGCCACTATATATTACTCTATCTCCTGTAGTTCTTAATTCTCTTGGAATAGTTGTAGCTGAATCAAAAGCTAATTGTGTAATGATACTTGGTTCTGCATAAGGGCCTAATATTTGGTCATAAGCTGCTGTACCCATTCTCATCATATCAGATGATGAAATATCTTTGTCAAATGCACCATTAGTTAGTGCATAACCAAATTTGAATATTGATTTAGGATATTGAAATGGATCAATTAATCCTAGATTTACATAATCTACCCCAAGATGCCCATTAGTGTCTCTATCTATTGGACTAATAAACATTCTATTATTATTCATTTCCCATCTTGGTACAATATTATTTATAGCTTCTTTATCTTTTTCTGTTATTCCAAATAAATGTGCTGAAGCATTATGTATTGCATCACCTGCTGTAGCAGCAGCAGTAATACCTGCAAATCTTTTAGCACCTATCATTTTTAATTTTGCTATTTTATCTGCATCTCTTATAGGATCAAGTCCTAATTTTAGTGCAGTTCTTCCTGAATAATCATCATAAGCAGTTTTAAATAAATTTTTAGAAACTCTAGTCATTTCTAATGGAAAAGCTAAAAAATTACCAAATGGAGTTCTTCTAACTTGTTTAAAGAATTTTGGAACTAGAGAATAATTAGGCATTAAATCTCTTGTCATATTAGCTGCAAATTTAGTTAAATCTTTTCCTTTTAAACCTAACGCATCTCCATACATTTTTTTCATTTGCTCAAAGTGCATTATTTTAAAAATATCATCTTCAGCTTGATACACAGTAGTAGCTTTATCTAAAGTTTTTTTAAATATTCTTCCAGGGTCTATTATTTTAGGATATAATCCTTCCTTAACTCTTTTGCTGAACATTCCATTAACACCACTTCTTTCCAAATCTCTAGCAGTATCTCTTAAAAAATTAACATCTACATTGGAACGAATAACACCATTTTCTATTAGATCAGATAAATATTCTACTACCTCTTTATCATTTTTTTTAGCAAGTGAAAAAACATTTTGATTAGCTACATTAAATATATCAGCTTTTAATGTTGTTGTTGCTCTACCTAAATTAGTCAACATTGACAATGGTATTCCATTAGCCAACATCATTATAGTATTACCACTTATATTAACAACATGGGTTGATGGATTGGCTACTGTTTTTGATGCTTGTGATAAACCCTTTGCTTGTAAAAAGGTTCTATAAAACCAACCATATTGTGGCTTATCTAACTCAAATCCTTCTCGTATAGCACCTGCAATTAATGGATCACTTGTATAAAGTGCTTCTAATGGATTTTTAAAATCTTTTACACTAAGACCTATTCTTGAATTTATTCTATCTGCTGCTGCTATTGCTAAATCTGCTTCAAATGGCCCTCTTTCACCAGGTGTAACAGGCATAAGTTTGTTTACTGTTTGTTTTTGTTCAGGAGTAAATTTTTTAGCTAATCCTTTTCTAGTTAATATTTCAGTTACTTCATTTAAAAAATTAAATTCTGCTGCACTTGTGCTTAACTTTTCAACAGTAGATAAATAACTTTCAAATGCGTCAGTTCTTTCACCCCATAACTTTCTTATCCAATCATCTCTACCTTCTTTTAATTTTAATTTTGTTAAAAGTCTTTTTTTGTTTTTACCTAAATTAGCTATATTTGCAATTAATCCCTTATCTTCTTTATAATTAATTAAAGAACGAATTGTATCAGGTATATCTTTAGCTGCAATACCAGCTTTTTGCATTTCATCTGATGCTTCTTTTATGAAACTAGATAATTCTACATCTTTTGCACTTCTTCCAGATGATTTTATATATATCTCTAGTTCTTCATTAAGTGCTTTTCTATATAAAGGATCATCAAATACTCTATAGCTTCTAGTCAAATATGTTCCAAGATTATTACCTATTTTTGCTGATATTTTACTGTTTTTAACAGAACCTTGTATTATTTCTGAAAGTTCATCTATATTTGTTCTCATTTTCTCCAAGACTTCTGCTGTTCTTGGAGATGCTTTTTTTAGTTCATCTAAATAAGATAATCCTGTTTGAGGATTTATTTCATTTTGTAATGCTTTATTAAGATTTTCTTTACCTTTTGTTGTATTAGGATTAAATAAACTATTACCTTTTAACTCTTTACCCCCAACGCTTTTTAATTCTGCACTTAATAATTCTGCTTCTTTATATTTTTTAGGTGCGTAAAATTCTGCTTTAATTAAAGCATCTCTTAATTCTTGATCTTCTACTCCTCTATAAGCTGTAAAATACTCTTGATATTTTTCTCCTGTCCATTGCCCAAGTTTACTTTCTTTAAGTGGTTTTAAACCAAAGTTTAATAATTTACCTGCTCCTAAAAGACTAAATCCTATTGCACCCCCTGCTGCCAAATTATTAACCATAGCTTGTATATATCTCAATGATTCAGGTTGGTCAGGTTGAACATATCCTATTGGTAAAAAACTAGATGCTGCATCTATATATTTTCTGCTTGGCTCATATCCATCATATAAAACATTAATTATATTTTCTTCAGGGGTGTCTATAATGCTAACACCTGCATCTATATATAAACCTTCTTTTAAAAACTTTTTAGTATTACTATCTTTTTTATATTCTTTAGTAGGGTTAATCTTTTTAGAACCCTTTCTAATAACCTTTTTTACAACTCCTGCTGCATTTAAATATGCAGCAAGATGACCTACTGCATTTTCAGCATCTCCTGATGTAAGTTCTCCACGAGTTATTATTCCTTCTCCATGATAAGGATCAAGAAATTCGTCAATATTTTCTCTAACTTCATAAGGTAAAGTTTCATATTCTTTTTGGAATTTATTTTTTACTGCATTAGTAAAATCTTCAGGTAATACTGTATCTAATAAACCACCAAAACCTCTTAAAGTTTCACCAGCAAATCTACCACCTGTTCTTGTTAAAAATCCTGAAAAACCACCATCATAAGGCCTTATATCTTGTTCATTATCTTTAGCTTGTTTATATCTTTCAACAGCAGTTATAAATTCATCAGGACTTATATCAAGACTAGAAAGATGTTTTATTCTATCTTCTTCGTTTGTAATATTTTCAAAATCTTTTAATATATTTTGAAATGTTTGACTTTGATATGCTAATGCCATTTATATTTTTCCTAAAAATTTTTTATTAAAGTCCTATAGTTTCCAATGTTTTATCTACAATGCCAGGTTCTTCTTTTTTCCCTTCGTTTTTTGGCTTGTTATCTTCTGCTCTAGCATTATTATAACTATTTACTAAAAATGATAAAGCTGCGTCCATTGTTTCATCACCTGTTTTATTAAAAGTTAATTTATCACCTTTATCATCACTTATTTTAACTAAACTTTTAAATTTATTAGCTACATCTAATTGAAATCTATCTGCTGCTTCAAAACCTAATTTACTATAAACATCATGTACTAGCGAAGTAAAAGCATTATTAAAAGAACCACCTTCTTCAAATAAGAATTTACCATCGTTACTAATACCTGCTATACTCATCATTGAATATAAGTCATTTCTACTCTCATCTAAAAATCTAAGTTCAGATATCATATTTGTTCCTGTAGTTCTACCTTTTGCATCAGCTATTTTTAATGCTCCGACATCTAATTGTGTTTTTAAACCTGCTTCTAATGCTCTACTGGCCTGTGATGCAAAGTTTTCACCAGGTTGTCTAGGTTTAAGTATTTCTAAGCTACCTTTAAGTATTGCTGCATTAATTAAATCTTTATTAGATATATCTAATGTTCCAGGAAATAAATAATTCATTCTATTTGCTTTATTGCTTAACATTTTTTCTCTTTCATCTAATAATCCTTTTCTATAATCTTCTTCTACTTTATTATTTTCAATAGCATTTTTAACTTCATTATTTATATCGCTTTCTGTAAAATTTGTTGGTTCTTTAAGGATAGGAAAAATATCATCTACACCAAGTGTACTCTCGTTTCGTAAATATTCCCTTTTTTCTTCTAAGTCTATTTCTTTAGTTGGATTTAATCTTTCTTTTCTTTCTCGAATTAGATTTCCAAAAATATTACTAATCGAATCAATAGGGCCTGATGCTGGATCATCTTTAAGTAAACTTCTTAAAAATATTTTATCTTCTTCTCTCATGTCAGCATACCTCTCTTTTCTTGTAATTCTCTATAAATGTTATTTAAATTTCCTACAGGTAATTTAATACCTGGTGCAAAAGCATTTGATGTATTAAATTGCATTACTGGTTCTTGCTCTTGCTGTTGTAATAAACCTCTTAATAATTCTTGTTTTATAAAAGGATTATCAAATATATTACCAGCTTGATTATTTATCGGTGGCATTGTTTCGGCTCTTAATCTTTCACGACCAGCTTCCATAGGATCAAACATACCTCTATATAATCTTCTTTTTTCGTCCATAGGCATATTGTCTACATTAATACCTGTATCAGGACTAAAGAACATATTCATTAAGTTAAAAGTGTTAAGAAAATCTCCCATTATCCTAATAACCCTCCTAGTAATGCTGCACCTGCGTAAAAAGGATTAATAGCACTTGCCAAAGTGCCTGTTCCAAAAATACTAGGTGCTGCTGTTGCTAATGAAGCTCCTTTAAAAGCAGGTACTAAACTAGCTAACCCTGTATACCCTAACGAACTAGCTAATTTACCTGGCCCTTCTGAACCTGGCATTTCTCCTGTTGTAGTTTGTCCAAACATTTGTCCACCAACTCTGCCCATGTATTGGTCAAGTACATCTGATGGTGCTTGTTCTCCAAACTGATGTCTAGCCATAGCTTCATCAATACCTCTTTGTACCATTGCATCTCTAGCTGCACCAACATTCATTAATGTTTCTCCTGGTGTTGTATAAGCATTTAATATATAAGGTGATACACCTAATGTAGTTGCTCTTGTTTTAGCTAAATCACCATATATACTCCCAAACATTTTGGAAGCTACATCTGATTGTTTAGTAAGCATATCTTTTATTGCTTCAGATTCTAGTATTGCCCTTCTTGTACCACCTAGTTGTCCAGCTTCACCTGCATCTCTCCTTGCTTGAGTAAGCATTCTTGAGGTACTTTCTTCTATAGGTCTTAAATTTGCTGCTAAAGATTCTTGGAATAAAGGATCAGAAAATATTTGTGATGGCGACATTAGAGAACCTGTAAATGCAGGAAATAGTGCATTAGCTACTGATGTTTGCTGTCCTAATGCAGCAGTTTTTAATAATTCTTCTGCTGCTTGTGTATCTTCTCCTGCTCTAGCAAATGTTGTACCAGGAAAAAATTGTTGTGGCCCTAAATTATATAAATCTTGTGATTGCCTTAAAGCATCACTAATATAAGGTGCTTGTAATGTAGATGGCTCTACTCTTTGTACTTGTTGTGTACTACCACCACTTCCTTTACTCATAATATACCTCTAATGTAATGTTTGTAGTTCTTTTGTAAGTATTGTATATGTGTGTTCATATCCAAATTTCTCTAATTTTTTAATAAATCCTTTACGACAAGCAGTTTCCATAGCAATACAATCATTATCTATTGCCCACTTTTCTAAAACATCTAAAAACTGCTCTACCCAATTATCTAAATCTTGTCCACCTAAAGTAACAATCCTACAAGTTTTCATTCTAGGATAAATAACTACTTCAGTAGTAAGGACAGATTCTATTTCAAGATCATCATTATATACAACCCATAACTGCATATCTGCTGTTAAAAGTTTTTCATATATATCTTCAAGATTCATTTCTTGTTTGCTTTTATTATTTCCCATTTCTATATAGGGTTCACATTTTTCCCAAACTTCCTTTACTTTTGAAGATGGAATACCTGAAACATACATCATCCTAGCTTTACCCAACTACCTGCTGCATTTCTAAAATAAATTCCTTCGCCACTTCCAGGATCAAAGTTTGTTCCATCACCATAAACTATATCACCTTGCTTAATTCTACTAGGTGTTGCATTTTTAACCTCAATATAAGTTGTAGGGTTTTCTTGTAATGCTCCTTGTAATTTTAATAATTCTTCAAAGATATATTTTGGCAAATCATCAGGATTATCAGGTACAGGATTTGGTGTATATCTTGGTGCTTGTGCCACTATCTTTCTCCCAATACCTCATATTCTAAATCATAACCATTAAGTTCAAATTCTTTATTTGTTGTTTGTTCAAATTTAACTGCTATATACTTTCCTGTACTTCTTGCATCTACTTTATTTTGTGAGTTAGGATTAAAACTTTGTGATTCTGTATAAGTATAAGTATCATTAGGCGACATAGCACTTCCTATAGATATATTGACAGAACCTGTACCTGCTGCTCTAGGAGTTAATTTTCTTACAGATTTAACTGTATTTGTATTGCCATCTAAAGTCAGTCCTTTTCTCTCTAAAGTCATAGTAAAGTTAGAACCTGCAAAATCAAATCCTTGATCTCCTCTATAAAACTTAGTATCAGTTGTACCTGCCATTAATATAGAAGTTTCTGTTGGATTATAAAATCTTCCACCCCATGATGTAGTAGTGCTATAAACTTCCCAGCTTTGTGATTGTCCTGACCATACAACAGATGATGCACCAGGATTAACAATACCTGTTGCAATATGTAATATGTTAGGTAAATCTCTAAAACTAAATGCGTTAATTTTATAGTTCCAAATCAATGCTTTATTACAATATGTTGAACCTACTGTTGGATAACATACCCAAATTTCTGTTTTTTGTTTATTATGTAATGTAAATATATTCTTATAATTAGTGCTATCTAAATCATCAAATAAAGCTCTTTTAACAGTTCCTGTGGCTATTGATTCTTTAGATACTCCATTATGTACTATTAAATCACCATTAGTTACCACAAAGTGCTTATTATCAAATTCTACAACACAATTTCTTGATAAAACTCCTGTATCGTTAAATAGTTTTTGGAAACTAAATACAAGATTCCCACCTATATGTTTCATCAACCATGTACTTCTTTCTTTATAAATAATAAAAGAACCACCAAGTGATGCACCATCTACTATAATATCTCCCTCATCACCTATTGTATTTTGTCCTGCATCATTAGTAGCTGCTGCTGTCCATGAACTAGGTATTCCTGTAGATGAGTCAGACCATCTAACTTTATTTGGATAATTTGTTGATGATTCTGTAGTATTTAATGCTATTAGATAACTGCCATAAGGTCTTATAGATTTACAAGTTGTACTTGCTGGCCAATTTGTTAGATCAATAAATTTACTAGAACTTGTGTCCCATATTTGAGGATCATCTACTCCATTACAAAGAAGTGGCAATCCATTAAATATTGAACCAACCCAATTACCTGTGCTTGTTAGATTAGTTGAATAATCTCCACCTGATGTTCTTGTTACATCTGTATTGGTTGAAGCATCTGTTCTATATATTTTTGCAGAACCTGCATAAAACCAATAGTTAGTAGCACCTGTTAAATTAATTAAAAAATAGGGAGCAACACTAGGAGCTGTAAATACATTATCATGTCCTAAAATCTTTTTAGCTGCATTATCTTCAAATCTAACATTTTCTGTATGTGAAAAAACCTCATTAGGTAATGCAGTAGGATTTATATCCTTTGCCATTCCTTGTGGTGGCCCTACTTGAAATGTTGCCATTATGCAGTTCTTCTCCACATATATGCCACGATATAGGGTTGAACATTATTATGTGCTGAACCACCACCTGTTGATGATGTAGTCATTGTTCTGCTTGGATTAGTATTATCACCTGATGCTGGTAAATCTTGCAGTTCGTCTGAACCATTACCCATTAAAGTTGCTGTATGAGTATGTGCTGGAATTTGACTTGTTGTTAAAGTTACAGTTTTTGCACCACCAGTTTCTTGTGCTGTATCAAAATCACTATCACCTGAATCTAAACCTACAATAACTCTACCAGCTCCAAAAGCTGCCCATGTACCAAAACCTAATAAGGTTGCAGGGTTCGTTGATGAAGCTGCATTAATATAAATTGATCCTACAGGATAAACTGCTTGTAATGTTGTTGCTGTATTAGAGCCAATAGTAATAGTACCACTACAAGTTAAGTTTCTAACTCCTGTAATATCAACATTAGCATCTGCTGTAACTGCTTTAGATGCTTGTGCTGTGCCTAAAGTTGTTACATCTAAGTAATTTAATTCTGTTGTAGTAGCTGTTACCCCATCTATAAGATTGAGTTCTGTATGGGTTGCAGTTACAGCTCCACTTACATTAGGAAATGTCGCCTTTACTGTTGATTTAATTAATCTTAAATGGT
>VTLG01006401.1_pt1 | contig 15585 bp, 20 predicted proteins | sample 4694571 | NCBI WGS metagenome assembly VTLG01 (sample SAMN12604809, study PRJNA352737) | marine metagenome | biome: ENVO:00000447; feature: ENVO:00000209|ENVO:00000569|ENVO:01000036; material: ENVO:00002151; isolation source: viral sequences binned using virsorter ...
ACATTCAAATTCCTTAACAAGGTAATTGACCTCCTTTTCTGCCTCTCTTTTATATTGTATCAACGCTTCGTCTATTGGTTGCAAAAGTGTAGATTTGTTAAGAGGTTCTGCATATATCATATCCCAATACTTTTCACATATTTCACTTATCTCTTCATTCCTAACAATAATTTCATTAGGAATTATATGTGGTTTCTCAATATAAATGTTATTCCTTATTGGTTTCTGAGTAATCTTCTTTAAGTTACCACCAAGACTTGATTCAGTTCTTACAGTAGGATCAGGATCAGCCAACCTATCATCGCCAGCATCACTATCGCTCCTATCTTCCACAGAAGAACTGCTATCAGAGTTAGAAATGGGAGACTCATTATTAGAAGTGCTATCAGAGTCGCTATCGCCAGAAACTTGAGAATCTTCGAGCTGATCCATCCAGTCCCCTTCAATACCTTCCTCAGATTCTTGTTCTTTATTCTCTTCCTGCTTGCAGAAATTATATAACGCTTCTGCAGCTGCGAGGGTGTCCTCGAAAGTTTTAGCGTTTTCAACGACATTGACAATCTCCTGTTCTTGTGGGGTGAATTTAACTCCTAGAAATGGACCAATCTTAGCATGTAAGTTTATCTTATCTGCGAGATTGAATTGATTTATATCTTCATCTCCAACCTCAAAGAAATCTTTATCATGAAGTTCTCGGTATCCTCTATAGAATGTTTTAGCAATTCCTAAGTACTTATCTTTCATCAACTTTTCTATTCTAACATCTTCACAGACATTTACAAACTGTTGGGGTGCTAAACACTTAACAGTCCAGTCTTCGTTGGGTGTAAAAAGAGCGTGAGAAACCTCATGAGCAACTAGCATATCAAATACATCATTGCTAGCCTCCCAGATAGGAAGAGTGAGTACTCTACTGTCTACATTGAATTGAGCAGTCTCACACTCCCTATGCTCTACTACAATGTCCTCGGTTGCCAGAAGTTTGGCAAGAGTTCCCTTAACCTCTAAATTAACTGTCATGGGGTCTTTGCTTATATGTACATACTATAAACGCTCCCAGGGCGTTTGGGAGCGTTGAGTAGACGGTTTATCAACTGTCTGCGTCTGGCACGTGCTTGACGTAATGCCTGAGGTTTAAGACGGCGTTTCGATTCCTTCTTGGAATGATGCTGCCAATTAGGAACTTTCATCATCCTCACCCCACGATTCTGAGTCGCCAGTGGTCATCGCACCACATACAGTGTACTTGTCTTCTCCGCCAGGTTCATTGAGATCTGCTGGATTGGATCCAACCTGAACGCATTTTTCTTCAGACATTGTTCTGTAGCGTATCCATGATATTTATTATACTGTATCACAAAAAGCAATCATAGTAAATCGAGCCTTCTTACCTTTCCCAAAAAACTTCTGTGCTCGATGAAGTTCCAAACGATTAAAAATAACGGTCCTATTAAACTTATTGGGGACTGTACAAGCATTCTTAAAATATGGAGAAGAGTTAAATTTATCTAATTTTTTCTTAAATCTATATCTTTGATAATAATTTTTAGAAGATCTATAAAAAGAAATCTTATCAACTTCAAAATTATTAATATACTCACTACACTTACGTCCATTTGACATTTTAAATGTATTGTCACCAATCTGAATTCCTGTATTAGGAGGAGCATCCAAATTTAAAAAAGTCATAATTGTATAATACTCCCCATCCGTGTGCCAGGTACCAGATACCCAAGTCTCATCTACCCACTGAAAATATGCATTCCGTAGAATTAATTTATCATCTACGATAGATTCAACTTGAGATACATATTTTTTACATAAAAAATCAGGAACATAACATCTAAGTCCTGGCCAAGAAGAATGCTTATATTTACTATTCAAACTCCTTTTTGCTTCTTTATTATAAAGTTTTAGACCTTCGTTTCTAAAGGTATAAGGATCACCTAGAAAATCATCAATTACCCTCAGCATATTTTTAGCGTATCCATGATATTGATTGTAGGGAACCATCCCAAATCAGTCAAGGCAGATGTGTCAGCACACAAAGTGTCCGGTTCCCCTGGAGTATCTCTCTTAATAGGTAACTTCCTTCCCATCGCTTTTGCTATGTCCATAACAGAAACTGGTACACCAGTACCAATATCAATAATACCAGTAAATTCACTTGGCATTATATAAGCAATAGCTCTGACTACATCCTTCACATGAATATAATCTCTTTTATGTGTAGTAATATACTTGGCAGTATTTTCTTGTAGCATTCTATAAAGCATATCAGATCTACTATCCTTTTCTGCCCATACATTAAAGAACCTCATACCAACACTGTTAGGTGGTGCCATGAGTTCATTGGCTTTCTTTGTTATTGAATATGGATTTTGCCACCACTCGTGTGCTCCGGCAGAACTTGCATATAATAACCTAACATTATTCTCTCTACAGTAATCAAATATAGGTTTCGACTTTTCTACATTATTTTCCCAAAACTTTTCTGGATCTTTTATACTATCCCTAAGGGCAGCAAATGCAGCAAGATGAATAATGACATCATAATGCTTGGCAAACATACCAGAAGGACCAACCCAGTCTCCTATATCCTCTGGTCTATCTAATCCTTCTACCAAATAACCATATCCTTGTTCATATTTAAGATCATGGAATAAATGACTACCAATAAAACCTTTATGTCCTGTTACTAAAATCTTCATGATGCAATACGAGAAAAACCTTTAATCTTTTCAAACCTTATTACATTATCAAATTTGTCAAACATACCTTCCTTATGGGATATAACAAATATATTAGCACCTTTAATAACATATCGAATGATCTTAAGGAAATCCTCATTACCAGAACCATCAAGTGAACTATCAAACACCTCATCCATGATAAGAAGATTGGTATTTGTAGAGTTCTTATATGCAGCGATCTCACGCCAAGTAAAGAGTAGCGCAAGATCTATCCGCATCTTTTCTCCCTCAGAAAAACTTGCATATGAGAAGTCTTCATGAATTGGTGATTCTACACTTTCATTAAACTCCTCATCGAGAGTGAAGTTTATATAGAAGTCCATCATCTGAAGGTATCTGTTAACCTGTTGATTAATCAGTGGAAGATACTTCTTAATGATTGTTTTCTTTACTCCACTATCTTTGAGTAAACCAAATGCAAAGTCGTGTTCTAAGATCAGTTCTTTTTGGGCAGAAACTTTCTCGTATGTTTCTGCAAGGGTGTGTTGAAACTCAGCTAATTTCTCATGCTCAGTATTTCTACTTTCAAGTTGGTCGGTAATTGTTTGAATCTCCGATTCCAAATCCCGTGACTGTCGTTGAAGTCCAGAAACGAGCGTATTGTTTTGAGAAATGCCATGTGTTAGAGTTGTAATCTCCTGAGATAATTGGTTAAAACGGACCTCTCTTAACTCCTCTTCTTGTATCTTGGACTCTAATTCGGAGAGACCTGTTTGGAGTTCTTTTATAGAGTTATTGAGATCCGCAATTTTATTTACCCTAAACGATTCTTCTATAGATTGTGTACATGTAGGGCATGATACATTTTCTTCAAAAAAGTTATATTCGCTACTGACTCTTTCTTTCTTTGTTTGTATTTTAGCACGTAATGTATTCAGTTGCTTTAATGAACCTTTAACATCATGCAAATTTAAAAGTTTATTATCAAGGGTTTTAAGTTCTTCGGAAAGCTTTTCATTCTTATCAATATACTCTTTAGCTTCCTTTGCAATCTTTTTAATCTGACTTTGTTTCTTCTTGATATCTTCATGACTTGTTTTCTCAATTGTTTTGATAAAGTCTTCTTGCATCGATACCTTATCAATTAAACTATCTTTCTTTAATTCTAAGGTTCTAACTTCATCTCTCTTAGATCGAAGTTTTGCTTTAACTACTTCACTCATAGCAGAGAAGATTTTTATATCCAATAGATCCTCAATAACTTCTCTGCGATTAACAGCAGTCAATTGCATAAAAGGAACAAATGTACTAGATCCTAATATAACAATTTGGGTAAATGATTTAAAATTTAACTTAAGAATATTTTGTTCAAAATGTTTTTGCTGCTCAGCCGCATTAGCAAACTGATCTTGCATCTTTCCATCAATCCATATCTCAAACTTATTTGGTTTCAATCCACGTACAACTTTATAGTCTCTATTCTTTACATTAAATTCAACCTCAACTACACCATCCTTCTCATTGGTACAATTGATTAATTGTGATTTAGTAATCTTTCTGAATGGTTTATTAAATAACGCAAAACACAAAGCATCTAATATGGTGGATTTACCCGAACCATTTGTGCCCACAATAATATTTGTGTCATATTCAGTTAGATGAACTTCAGTAAACTGATTACCAGTACTTAAAAAGTTTTTCCATCTAACTTTCTGAAAGGAGATCATGATCTAAATCTTCAGGAGGAATTACAATGTCATCTTTTGTGATAATTGAATACCGATAGCCATTGGTTTCACAGACATTAATAGCAGAACGGTCTTCCACTTCGATGATATTCATCTCTGGATAACCCCTTTCTTCTAACATCATAGCATATCGTTCGGCATCATCTTCTTCTACAAAAAGATATAACACCTTTTGACCAAATCGGTCATCAACAGCATATGCTCCGCTGTCTTCTTTACCGGCAACGGCAAGTAAGTGCATCAAGTCACCTCACATGCCTCCCTATACACATTCTCTAAAATCTTTTTGACTCTAGATTTGTCTATAGAGGTTTCTACTTCATCAACATACTGACTTAATAGACTAAGTGTGTCTTCACTTTCTTTTCCCTGATCCTCATAGTTTACAAAACCAGTACCATAATCAAATGATTCAACAGTTTTTAACTCTGCAACTCCTGCTTGGTATAACTTATCAATAAACTTATCTAACTTAGAACCTTTACCTTTATCCTGAATAATTACTTTAACTATCTTATCTTTATAAGGTCTTGCATCAAACGTTTGGTAGTTAGTATTATTAAAATATATCTTTTCAAAAATACCAAAAGGATTATCGACAGGAGTATGCTCTAAGGTTTCAGTATCGAAGATATGAAATCCCCTAACATCTCCACAATCGTTCCAATAGATTTCGTATGGATTACCCAGATAATAAACGTTATCTTGAGAATTCCTATGATGATAATGACCGGAGTATACTTTTTCAAAGTCTTTATAAATTGCTTTATCTTGTCCATGTTCCATTACATGATACGCATTTGCTAAGAAACCATTTAATTCTAAGTGTCCCATCACAACACGACATTTAGATTTCTTCAGTCTCTTATATGTATTATCTTCGTTCTCTTTATTAACCCAAGGTACAAATGCTATATCCAATCCACCAATATTTAATTCCTCATATTCACTGACAACACGGATATTATCGTACTCTCGTAATAATAATTCGCAAGCGTTGATTGCATTAGTGTTTTTATAGTATGCGGTGTGATTTCCCACAATAGTCGTAACACTAATTCCCCTATTGCGTAGAGTGTCGAAATAGTTGTCTTTGGCCCACTGGAGAGCAGAATAATTAATGCCTGTACGGTTATCGAAAGTATCACCCATATCAATAACGGTATCGATATTATGAACCTCCAAATATGGGAAAAAGATTTCATCATAGAATTTCTGGAAGAAGTCATGAAATAACTTTGAATTTTTACGAGCACCGAAATGCTGGTCTGTAATAATTGCTACTTTCATGTTACTAACTCACAAATACAATTACCTGATAAAGTTATTCTAGTATCGTCATGTTGTTGTTTAGGTACATGATGCTTTAGGTAAGCAGGGAAAATAACAAACCTTCCCTCTTTAGGAGGTACTTTCTTTCCACTTTCACTAAAGATTAAAGGAGAATGATAGTTTTCACATTTTAAAAAATAAGCAAAACTAAAGGTATAAGGATTATGATGATGAGACTCTGCATAATCTCCTTTATAATAAACATTTGCCCAAAAATTTCCCATTTTCAATGGAGCTCTAGTAGCATCCTTCATAGATCCTGGTTGAAAATGTCTTTCTATTTCTGCTAAAATAAAAGACTTAAGATTTTTAATCCTAAGATTATCAGGTTCCCAATTCCATACAGTATGAAATGCTTTTACATTAGTTCTTTCTTTAGGAATAGGATTGCTTGTCTTTAATAAAGTCAACACTTCTTCCTTAAGTTGCCTTTGAAAGAGATAGTCACCAATTAAAACATTACAAGAATGTGCAACCCTCACTGATAACCACTCCGCAGTTTGGTATGGATATTATCCTTGATGCTATTATAGTCTGAATAGTTCCCTCCGTCAAGTGTGTTGTCATCAACCATCACCTGTTCAAATCCAGAACGTTCTAAGATCTTATTCTTTACTTCCAACTGTCGTTTTTCCCGCTGAATACGTCTAAGAAAAGCGTAGTGTATGATTTGGGTAAAATAAGCAAAAGGGTTACTAGATTTAGCAGGATCAAAATTATTGATATACTGCACACAGTTTTCAATTCCATCACAAACCATATCGTCTTTGAACATGTAGTTTACAAAGTTGGGTTTGTACGACAAATGAGTCGCAATCTTTAAAAAACATTCACCCAAATAGTTTGTAATTCTTGGCTTATCTTTACCGAGTTCTTCTGCTTCTTTTACAGAAGTTTTATACGCAACAATAGCAGCAAGAAATTCCTTATTGTTGACGTAATGCTCGGAACGGGCTCTCCGTCTTGGCATAGTTACTAATGACATGAGTATCTCTCACCTGTACATAATTATATCAGGGGCTTGACAAGATGTCAAATGTTCATTAGAATAACTCTGTTAAGGGTTCAGACAAAGCTCTAGCTTTCTTTTTGTATATCTTTCTTATAGAGTTGTTCTAGCATTCTTTTAGCGTCTTTGACACTAGATATGTATCCCATACGTCTATCTATGCGAGATAGATTTCCTTCTTGAGAAGACTCTTCAACATACCTTTGATGTATCGTAATCATTTCCATATCTTTGCATTCTACCATAGTCATTATATTTTTCATATCTAATACCATCATATCTTCATCATTAGTCTTTAACCAAGGTTCTACTTTATATCCTGCTGTAATATTACCACCTGGTAATTTAACCTGCTGAACTAATACTGGATGATGTAATAATAACAACGTTCTATTATCTTCATCACAAGCAGCTATACGAGCGAAAACTTCTTCACCCGATATTAATTTTAATGATGCATAGAAATCGTCTTCCATTATTTCTTTAGTTTAATTGAGATTATTTCATAATTGAATTGTTCTTCGTTGTAAGTTTTGATCCGTTCAATTAAATGATTTAAAGTATAATTCTTACGGGACTGATGAGTACAGTCATCCGCAATATCATACAACATTGCTTTTACTTTTCCTTTACCTTTTCTAAGGACTCTACCAATGGATTGGAGGTTTCTAACTCTGGACTTGGAGGGGCTGGCGAAAATAACGTTGTGCAACCGCTTAATGTTAATGCCAGTACTGAAAGTACCGTAAGACGCAATGATGATGGCATTTGTTTCTTCCTCTGTAATAGATCTAACTTTTTCACGGTCATCAGCAGACACTCCACCGTGTATAAAGAATATTTTACGATTTGCTGACTTACTATTATTTATTAAATTGTATAACACTTCACCGTGAGACTCTACCCTACTATAAAGTAATAGGGTATTACCTTTTTGATCTAATGCTAGATTCTTTAAGAAGTTATTTCTTTGTTCATGTTGTATAAGATATTGTATTTCATCTTCATAAGTTTCAAATTTAATAGGCGGATGCCTTAAAACGAGACATGTAATGTCGAGTTTTGCTAATTGACCTTTCTCCATTAATTCTCTGGTCCTTGTCACTTTATATGCTGGACCAAACAATCCTTCTAATACCCACTTATGTGTCTGGGTACCATCAAGAGTACCAGTAAAACCAAATCGATACTTTGCAGTATGCAACTTAGTCATGATTTGAATTAATGATTTAGATTTAAATTGATGTGCTTCATCTCCTACTACTACATTAAACTCTTCAAAATACTTTCTTGGCAACTTATAGATAGATTGCCACGTTGTAATGGTGACTGGACATGATGTCTCCTTCTCTCGGCCTGCGTATATTCTGTGACAGTATGTCTCAGCATCCCAACCATACTCTTCAAAATCTTTATACATCTGCTCTACGAGAGATGTCGTTGGGACAACTACAAGACTTCTTTGCCCTTTATCTGTGTAGTACCTCACTAGAGCGTAAATCATCAACGATTTTCCGGAAGCAGTTGGTGATATCAATAATCTTCTATGATGTCTTAAAGCGTCGTACACTCCCTCTATCTGGTATTCACGTGGAGTATGACGGGATATAGATGTCATATAATCTTTGACACCTTCCATCGATACCATATCATCAACTTGAAATGGTATACCAAAATATTTGTTATCTAAAAACTTATATTCGTATCCGTAATTCTTACAAAAAGCAGTTATCTTATCTAATAGACCAACGTATATTTCCCCTGTGTGGGTTGAGAAAAGACGAATTTTCCCATCCCAGTGCTTATTGCGATACTGCGGCATGAACTTGGCCCCAGGTACCTCAAATGTAAAATGATCTGAAAGTTCTTGGTATATGTGGGGTTCTGCTTTAACCCGAAGAAAGACTTCATTCTTTTTCTCAATTTCAAGATCAACCATAACCAGCAATGAATTTCTGCCACTCGATTGCATTCTTAATCTGATAAGTCCGATTACTTATCTGTTTTAGGATGCTCTCAATATAATTTAGGAGAGTTTCATAGTAGTCTATTTTGAGGTTTATAGCCCTTAATTTCTCATCTGCATCAAGATACTTGGTCATAGTATCCTTGTCTCTTATCTTTTTTCCAAAAGGATCTTTCTGATATACCTCTGGGTCTGCTTTCCCAGCATAGTATTCATATCTCTCATGCCTAATATTCTTTCTCTGTTGCTCTGCTTTCTTTCTCAGCAACAAGAAATTATTAAACATGTCATGGTACTTAGCGTGTAATGACGGTACCTTTAATGATTCTGTGTGTAGATTATCTGGATCAATCTGTGAGTCTTTCTCCCACATACTTTGTAAAGTTTCAAGATTCACATTTTCTGACCTTGGTTAGTAAGTATTTCGTAGATAGTATATTTAAATGTTACTTCTGCTGTAAAGTAATCAACACTACCAGGTGTAGCATCAAACTGTAATGATGTTAATTCAGTTGGCCACATATCAGTATATTTTACCATAAATTGGGGATTATTGGTAGAGTCCATTACTAATAATGTACCATCACTGACTAGATTATCAGGGTTTCTTGGATCAGCATCTACAAAATCTGTATTACCACTCCATAGATTATAGATATCAGTTAAACTATCTGGGAATCCAATACCACGCATCCAATTTTGAATCTGCATATAGTTTTCAAGATTCTCATCCACTAGAAATCTTAAGGTGAAGTCTTGAAACTCCATCTTATCACCAGGTTGAGGAATATCTTTGAGATAAGTTGGTTGTTCCGCAGCTTGTATGCTAAGACCAGGTATCTGTGCTGTATTAGCAAAGAAACTTACCTTAGGACATTTCACCAATGAGAATTTAAACCCAATTGGTGACAGAAAATTCCTATTCTGTATCTGTTTTTCAAATGGATTACTCGTTGCCATCTCTATTCATCTGCTCTTCAAGTTTTTCCTTTGCTGCTTTTATACCAGCAAGTCTCACTTCTAATGCATCCTCGTAACGATTAAGCATTTTTAATTTAAATTTTTGACGGTCTTCTCGACTCATCTTAGTTCTACAGAACATGGTAAAACGCAGGTCTCCGTAATGGTATTTAGACAAAAAAAGAGAGGTGTTAATCTAAAAATTTTTGAAGAGGAGCAAAACGAGCAATTCTTTCTTTTGCAATTTCACAATAACTTTCACTAATATCAATACCAATATACTTTCTACCTAATTGATGAGCTACTAATGTTGTTGTTCCTACACCATTAAAAGGATCAAGAATAATATCATCTTTGTAAGAGAATAATTTAAGACATCTTTTTACTAATTCTTCAGGAAACATTGCAGGATGATTATATTCTTTCATGCGAGTTTCAGGTGCTATTGTCCAATGACCATTAACATACTTGATAAACTCTTCCTTAGTAATATCAATATTATTCTTATCACCTACATGCTTAATTGTCTTTTTACTGAATACTTCAATAAACTCAAATGGATAATTTAAATAAGGGGAAGATGGTGACATATAACTACCCCATGCTGTCAACTTCTTAAGATTATTCTTCAGCCAAAGAATCTCTCCTCTCCATATCAATCCACTCTCAACCAATGCAGTAGTAAGGTAATGGTGTGAAGGAAAATATTCTTTATAATTTGGTTGGATATTAATAATTAACCTTCCACCATCCTTCAAAGTACGAGTACACTCATTAAAAATACCCATAAGGGTATCAATATACCTGTGTGAATCATCTTTATCATCATGCTCATCATACCCCATATCAAAATTATATGGAGGTGATGTTAATACAATATCAACACTACCATCCTCAATAGATTTTAATGCTGTTAATGCATCATTGCATATAATTTGATTCATAATAATTTAAACCCTTTGCTTAGTTTCTTATAATAAATTATACGCACATCAATATTCTCTTGCTTAGAATTAATAGTCTGCTTATAAGTATCAGGTTTGATTGATACAAACTCACCATCAACTACTCCATCTATTCCTTTTGCTTCTTCATCTGGTGTTGCTAATCTATACTCACCAGTCTTAGATGATTGCTTAAGTATCTCTTCTTGCCAAAACAGACCATCAAATGTCTTATCAATTACTAAATCTTTTGTCCAGTTTTTAACATCTTCTTTGGTAAGAGACTGTAAATTTACTATCAGTTCTTGGATACCTTCCCAAGTTTTATCAGTTGCAGTTTCAATAGATCCTGACTGCTCACCTTCATAATAGTTTACCCATCCCTCTTTAGAGGGTGCAACAGTAGTATCTTTATACTCCTGTATCATATCACTCAACTGTCCAACGTTCTTAGGACGTGTTGATTGTTTAAATCCGTTTATATTATTAATCACTGTACCCACATACTTTAAAATTGCCATGAATAAGGGGGGTGTGATACCCTCCTATTATAGCATAAAAAAGTCCCCCTGCAAGAGGAGGACTTGATTGAAACAATCTGTAATATGAATTACATGAGGTTCTTAACTGCAACACGTCTGTAGTAGCGGTTGCTGTTAACACGTAGACGGCCAAGTCCCTGAGTAACTCCCTCAGCGAATGGGTTTGAAACCATACCGTAACGAGTCTTAAATCCAATTTTTGGTTGGAATGTGTTCTCTCCAACTGCACGAACCATCTGTAGTGGAACGTATGGGCAGTAGAACAGACCAGCATCGTAAGGTGAAGTACCTTTGTATCCAACAACATAGTACTGGTTACCACCTGATGCGTTAGCAGCAGTTAGGTTAGCAGAATATGGGTCGATGTATACTCTGTACTTACCATTGATTGTACCAGCAAATGTGTTGCCAGTGTCATCAACGTTAAGGTTAGCATTAAGTGCTGGAGTGTAATCAAGTACACCTGCCATTGTTAATGCAGAAGCAACGTCAGCAGAAGTTAGGATAATGTTACCCTTTCCACGACGAGTTCTTTGTGCAACAGCGTTTGCATCTCTTTCGATCTGGAACAGAAGTCCTTTGAACTTCTCAACAGACCAACGACCATTACTATCGATGTCTAGGTCGAATACACCTGCTTGTGCAACGTTAGAAACAGCACCCTGTTCAGCAACCTTGTAGATTGTTCTGATAACTTCTCTGTTGATTTCCGCAAGGATCTCAGTAGAAAGAATGTTAGCAAGTTCTGCTTCAGCGTTAAGGCCGTGAATTGCCTTAAGGTCTTGAGCAAGCTCAAGTGAGTACTCAGCCTTGAGTGCTCTGGACTTAGCAGTCACAGTAACTTTCTCAATGCTGAATGCCATTTCAGCGAACTGGTTGTTTGCGCCGTTACCTAAGTTTTCAGCGTCACCAGTTACCATACCCTGACCAACGTTATAGTTAGTTGAGGTGGCAGTACCAACTGGGTTCAGAACGGCAGGGTTGCTACCAGACTGACTGATTGTACCAATACCAGCAGGTACATCAGAGAATGCAGAGTTGATACCAGCAGATCCTTCTCCACCGAAGTCGTTGGAAGACTGACCTGAGAAAGCAGTGTTTGCTTCGTTGTAGAATGCCTCAGTACCACTCTGGTTAGTGTAGCGTGAGCGCATTGCGAAGATTAGTCCTGTAGGACCAGACATTGGTTGAACACCAGCCAAGTCATAAGCGACTAGGTTTGGCATTGAACGTCTGATTAGACTAATCAATACTGGGTCGAAACCAGCAACTGGACCCGCAGCAGCTGCAGATGAACTAAAACCGCCTTGGGTTCCAGCTGCGTTGCCTGCGTTAGTTGGTGATTCCATCAGGGAATGACCCTGACTAAATGCTTGTTCCTCTTTGAGGAATTTTTCTTGGTTCTCTAGTAGAACTGCGGTTACCGCTTTACGATGTGCGTCTTGGATTCCACCATCGTGGTCCAAAAGGGGCTTCCACTTTTCGACTAGATGTTCTGATTGGAACATCTTAATTTACCTAAGTGTTTTTGTTTGAGATAATGTTAAATTCAGGACTTCATCTTGCCTAAGACATTCATGTAATTTTCCATTGAACCGGATACCTGCTCAACAGGTGTTCCATCAGTGGATTCCATTAATGTATCGGCGGATGATTGAGGTGCAACCTTTTTGTTAGAGAAATAAGATTCTCTCAGTGTGGTTAGCTTCTCTTTATACGATTCTTCACTTTCAAACTCAACACCTTCAGCAAGTGTAGCGAGCTTCTCTTTCTGAGTGGCAGCAAGGCCTTCAGAAACATCTGCGAGAATTACGTCTGAAGTAGACTCAGAAAGTCTTGCATTCAGAGCAACGTTCTTCTCGATTTGCTCGTTGAGTTTAGTCTCCATGTCATCTAACTTCTCTACCATAGTAGAGACAACATCATATTTTTCTTCAGGGATAGTTACATAATGATCTTCAAAAAGACTCTTCATTCCAGAAAGGAATGATTCTGTCATTTCTGTTTTAAGTCCGTGCTCGACAGCGAGTTGATTCTCTGTTAACCACTCTTGAGCAACGTACTCAAGATAAGAATCAGTCCGTTCTGTAAGTTCGGCCTTATGTGTTGCTACTGCTTCTTCGATTGCAGCAGACTTTTCTTCATCAAGTTTTGCCTTGATTTCGGAAACTTTTGCGTTGATGGCAGCTTCAAAGATTGTTTTTGCTTTCTCTTTGAATTCCTCAGAGAGTTCTTCGCCACCTAATAGAGCATTGACATCATCTTCCATGTCATATGTCTCGATTACTTCTTCTTCGGCAACAGGTGCTTCTACTTCCTTAGCAGGTTCTTCGGAAACTACTTCTTGATCTGCTTCGAGTTCGACTTCATCACCGGATTTTAATCCAGATGCTTTTTGTGCTGGCATAGCTCCTGTTTTACCTTTACGATTGGTAACCACGTCAGAAACTTGTTTAATGGTGCCACCAGGTGTTTTGATTTTGTTAGAATCATTAGTTGGTGAAGCGTTCTGTGGAGTAGGTCCACCAAGATCTTCCCAAGTAACAGGTGTGCCACCAGTTGTTAACTTAGGGATAGCCTTATCACCAGGATTAGCATTTGCTGTTACGGCATTAGCTTCCGATACCTTTTCCATTTCTTGTAGTTTGCTACTCGCCATTTGAAGTTTCCTCGAATTACCTTGTTGTAATCTAAATTTATTTATTAAAGTTAGAGATTTGATAAGAAATTATTAAACAGATCCAACTTGTTCTCATCAAGTTTTTTCTGATCAACTAAAGTGTTGATAGTTTTGTAGGTCTTGCGAGCCATTCTCTCACGGAGAATACCGCCGTCCCAAACCCAGTCCTTACCTTCCATAATCCCTTCAACAAAGGCATCTGGAGCAGAAGGATCAGCAACTATGTCAGCAGCAGTTGCTAACATAAAGTCGTCTCCTACGACATTAATACCCTCACGTGTTGCTTTTAGAGAACCGATTCCTCTAGAAGAAACACCGAGTTTTACTCCTTCCTCTACTAAGTTAGCAGCAATCTTACCCATTGGAGTACCAAGAATCTTAGCCTTACCAACGAAATTAGCACCACTTTCTCTTAGAGAAACGATTTTATGAGACACTCTGTCTAAATTAACAGTTGGTCCCTCTGGATGTCCCAGTTCACCGAGCGCACGTCCTGATTGGATGTGATTCTCGTTGTAACGTCCTACTTCCTTCCTAAGAGTTTCCATAGGATACATCCGCCCATTACGATTAGTGATGTTTCCTTGGAGGAAAACACCTTCGATATACATAGATTTCTTGCCGTTTTTGTTTTCGACTAGAAATTCTACCTGTTCAATTTCTTCCGTAATGAGTTTCATTATGCGTCACCGCTAACTTGAACTTGTTGAATATTAAGGACATTAGTACTACCTACTGTAGTAATTCCAGCCACTTGGAAAGTTTTTCTCAACTCCCCATCATCACCACCACCTGAATCTGAATTGACCCAAGTACCACTAAAACCACTAGAATCAAAAGAAACAGTAACTGTTACGCACTGTGCTAAATCTCCAGTTGAATCACTAAATGATGGATAAGTAATAGCAGTGATTTCGTGATGTTGGAAATTCCAACCAGATTTATTGCTGGTTAAAGCAACTCTATCACCAAGTTGAAATGGAGCACCAATTACACCTTGTGGGAAAGTGCAAGTGGTAAGAGCCCCACCAGTAGTTTTTTCAACATAAACTACCCGTTGAGCACTTGGTTGACCCAAAGAAATGACTGCTTTTTCGTTACTTTCAACAAAGTAATTTGCAGTAGTTGCTACTGGAGTAGATCCAATTGCAACATGCACACCTGAATGTCCAGTATTGACAACCCTTAGGGTATCAGATTGTTGTGGCAGCGATGCTGATTGAGCACTACTAGTAGTTACTGCCAATACTACATTATCACCTACAGGATTGTGGGCCATTACTCTTCTTCCTCAGTTGTTTCTGGTTCTGTTGCATCCGCAACTGGTTGATCATCTACTTCAACTTCACCTTCTACTTCAGGAACCTGATCTCCAAAGAGACTGTTTGCAATTTCTGGCTTTAAAGCATCAACTTTATCGGCAGTTTTTGCATACAGAAGATCCTTAATAGCATCACTCACCTTTGAAGGTGAATCATTTGCCACAATAGCATCCATTAAATCGTCCATACTAATGGTCATAACATTTCCTACTGGTTATTTATATCTCTCCACCCTTAGGTAGTTTTGTCATCCCTGCATCTTTCTTTCCTTCGAGGTTGGGTTCCATAATTGGAGCACCTAAATCACCTCCTCCAGCAGCTTCTTCTCCTACACCTGGTGCCATACCATTGAAACCATCAACTGCCATTGCTGCTTCTGCAGGATCTTG
>VTLG01007227.1_pt1 | contig 15585 bp, 24 predicted proteins | sample 4694571 | NCBI WGS metagenome assembly VTLG01 (sample SAMN12604809, study PRJNA352737) | marine metagenome | biome: ENVO:00000447; feature: ENVO:00000209|ENVO:00000569|ENVO:01000036; material: ENVO:00002151; isolation source: viral sequences binned using virsorter ...
CAATTCCGACTCCAACTATTCCTATTTGGAAAATACAACCGCCTCAATCTCTTAACGTTCCAGCTCCAGTAACGGTGAACTTAGGGTTCCCGATTATTGATATGCCTGGATGTGTTGTAACTAGAAAAAGTAATCGCGAGAATAGTGCATTAGTTAGCAATGATCCTGATGGGAATGTTGTCCTCTGCCAAGCGCAGTATCCAAGCTTTGACGCAATGGACTATACCCCCGAAGAACTTTTATATACACAGGAGGCTGAACCACAACGCTATCCACAGCCAGAAATCCCAGCAGCAGATCCACCTCCCGCCAAGAAAATCGAGGATTGTCCACCTCCAGGCGCGGCTGAAGTCGGAACTAAAATCGAGGATGGCAGGAAGGAAATAACTGCATATCAACTAATAGGCAACAAGTGCATTACGCAATACAAGAAGCTGACAATGCAGCAGCAAGTTATCAATGCTATTCCGACAGCTCCGCAGGTTGTTAGTACTACTGGCATTACTCTCATTGCCACTTCTGCCGCTTTGGCAACCCCTCTCCTCTTACGTGTGGTTAAACCAATAGTAAAACAGATAATTAATAAGATTAAAAAGAAATTAGGTAAGCCAGTTAGAGCTTTAACTCCTTCAGAGAAACGTGCTAATTCTTATCGGGAGAAACGGGGTTTACCACCTCTAAAGATTTAAGTTTATGCCTATGCGGTAAAACTTGCCCAGGCTTTGCTCGCACAACTACGTCCTCACAAATCTTGTAGTATTTAGAGTTTGGATGAAACTCAATCCCCTTCAACATAAGCTCCCCGCAGTTCTTTAATCTCGTAATTTCATAATCCAGACGCTTGAAATTATTGATTTCTTCCATTAACTTAAGCTGTCTATCTACGGCTGCTTTGCATCGCTCTTGAAAACTACCATCTAACGGAATTGAGAAGTTAGCAGACACTCCCAAGTTCAAAGCAAAGTTATCTTTCTGCCCAGTACGAGTGTCAACATAGTGGCTCAAAGTACCATCGTCATTGTAGCTTGGATTTTTATACCAATATTCTCTGGGTGTGCTATATGTATGTGAATCGGTTAAGAACGGCGAGATAGTTAACATTGGACCTTGGCAAATAATATTACCTCCGTAATGGTTAGTGACGCTATTTCCTGGCAAGTTCTGAATTCCCATATTTGTAACGCTTCCAGAGGAATTCGCCACGGGCGCGGCAGTCGAACTGGTCTGAGAATATGCAGGTGAAGTTATAAATAGTGACGCAATAATTATTGAGTAAAGACGGAAGTTGTTTCTGTTACGCTTTCTATGTTGGTAGTACGTTGGATAGTGGTCATGTTCGATAGTCCAGGTCCTCGATAGGATTCTACATATTGAAATGGCTGACCTCCATTGGTGATTGTCACGTTTGGTTTTGTAGAGAGGTCTAAACCTGTCCATGTTTGTGATTGTCCATCAATTGTTCCTGTTACGGAGGTACTATTTGGGGAAATTGTTGAACCATTGACTGTCAAATTAGAGCCGTTAAGTGAATACTGATGTCCAGTATTATAATCTTTTGAAACTATCGATTCTACGGTGGTAGACACAGTTCGAGTAGTACTTTGCATACTTCCTTGAGAGAAATTAGGCACTACAGGAACACTATAAGCAGGAGAACTTATAAACAATAACAGTGGCAAAAGCCGCTTCATTACTTAACAGTGATCGCACTTTCAAGGCTAGATATAGCCGAAGTTCCAGCACCTCCGGCCGTGATGGTATTCACTGAGGCTGACGTCACTGAGCCAGCCAAACTCCCTGCAACACCTGCGGCTGTAGAGGTTACGTTAGAAAAATTCCCCACTGCGCCGACTGCTGGGGCAGAACTAGGAACTGCGTCAGCCTGGACAAATGATTGGCTGAACGAAAAGCTCTCGCCTCCAGTTGCATTCTGCGTAGCGGCAATAGTGCCTGGAGAATAAACTCCACTGCTAATAGTGCCAGCAGATAGTGTCCCTGCTGTCGTCCCGTCAGTTACATCAACCCCACTGCCACTGACTGAGAACGTTGAACCGATCCTTTGTGCTTGTGTGGCTGCGGCATTCACAGTGAGCTGAACGCTGGATGTGATTGCATGCTGAATATCTGCCTTAGCTGGAGTTGCCACCACCAAGCCAGGCAGTAGCAGGAACAGTAACTTCTTCATGTAGTTTCTTTTGGTGAGGTAGGTGGCTTAGGAGCTTCAACAATCTGCTGAATTTCTCCTCCATCTGGTGACTGAATTTTAAGTGGAGTTTGGACACGAATGATTTGTTCGCCTGAACCAGCTCTGTTTGAAGCCATCATTTTCTCCATATCCTCCTTACTGATTCCACCCCCGCCCTTTTTAGATGCAGCCTGGACGCCAAAAGTAGTGAGAGTTGATGTAAAGATCGAAGCGATAAAGGTTGGGTCAAATGTTTGTTTAGGGAAGCCAGGTAAATCGATATATGCCAACGTCAAGCAGAACCCGCTCCAGACGACAATTCCTAAACGTACCGCAACTCCAATAATTGCAATTTGCTCCTCTTTGTCAGGAGTGATTTCCTGGAGCTTGTTTAATACGTTTTTTTTCCCTTCTTTTTCTTCTTCTTTTTTCTCTGTTGGTTGAGTAGTAGAAGTTTCATTCATAATGAAAAGAACAATCTACCTTAGATTAGATGCCAGACGCTACTGCTGCAATCATTGGTGCTGTTTCTAGTGCTCTTCTTTTTGCCTTGGCAAATATCACCAACCGTCGAGAGCGTGATGTTCGCGAATTATTCCATCGAGTGAATGCCCTTGAAAAAGAAGTGGCTAGGCTGGACAAGCCACAGCGTAATTGGAGACAATAGCAATGAACAGGGAATGGATTAAAGAGAACGAAAGAAGACAGAAAAATATGGAAGAGTTATATGACTTAGATGAACGAGACAAGGAAGGGCACCCCCATCAGGGGACATACTCAGGCTTATATCAAGAAATTTTGATCTATGAAAAATGGCGTAAAAAATTCTGGAGCCTTAACACTTACATGGACCAAGTTTGCAAATATGTAAAAGAATAGATACATTTTGAAAGACCCTAGGTGAGCGGGGTCGTTGAGTGCAGAGACAGTAAGCCCTCGGATTTCCCCCACCGAGGGTTTACATTTGTCTCTTGGATCTTTCTAGGGACTCACGTTCCCTATCAGACTTGAGTTCATAATAGGCGGAATAATAAGCAAGCTCCTCATCTGTTAATTCTTTTCGTAACCTGCTGACAGTCATACCTAACTCGCAAGAAAGAAAGAATTCAAAGTAAAGCCAATTGTCCCGCCTTAGTCGTTTTTTGCGTCAGCAACTGCTTCATCCTCTATCTCAAACAAGAAGGCTTCAACTCTCACTAATTCTTTTTCAGGCAATTCCCGTTGCAACTTTGGAACATCTGCCATTGCAAAAGGCTTTGTGCCGTCCTCTAATTCTGCCATCTGACAGAGGAAGACAGTTGCCAACTGTTGGCCGTCATCTGTTCCCGCTGACTCCATTACACGCAAGCGATCAGAACGAGTCAAAGGCTTGAAGTAGAGGTCTTCTAACTTCTCTCCATTCTCATCTTTAATTGTAAATTTCCGCCTTTTATTGAGATCAAAGGCTGATGCCCAACGGTCAGCCAGCCTTGATTTCGATGCAGATGCAGTCATTAGACACTCATGGTTACTTCGCCGTTAAATGTGAAATTCACAGTAACGACTTCAATCTCACCTACATTAGCTCCATACTCAGCACCCGTCACTAAGATGCTTCCTGTAATCTTTTTGCCGCCAGCTTCATCAAGATAAAGTTCAATGAAAGCGTTACCAGCATCATTGGTGACTACAACTTCTTTTAAGAAATCGAGTTTGTCACCTGCACTTGGGGCATCATAAAAAACCTCACAAGATCCAGTACCTCCAATCATTCCTCCAATAAAAGAATGAGAAGAATCTCCATGAACATCTGTTCCTATCGATTCTTTTGTAATAGAAGTGGACCAGGAACGAATTGCAGCAAGCTCAGACTTGCCACCTTCGGCATCTTTGTCAAAAAAGACAGTGCCTTGTTGTCCGCGATAAAAAGCCATAGTTAATTGATAGCAAGTGAGACAGTACCGCTAGTTACGAAATTAACGGTGATTGTTTCAAGTTCACCAACAGTAGCTGAGTATTCAGCCCCAGTTACAAGACCATCAAAGCTGATCTTTTTGGTTCCCTCTAAATACAATTCAAAAGTTGCAGTGCCAGCATCATTAGAAGCATTTGCTTGTTCAACAAAGCTTGCTGTCTCACCTGCTGTCTGTGAATAAAGAAGCTCAACACTTCCAGAGCCACTAATAAGTCCACCAACATTTGATGTGTGGGTTGCACCTAAAGCAGTTGTTTCTAATGCAGCTTTATCAAGAGATAAGCTCCAAGAACGTGTCGCAGTGATTGCGTTTGCTGTGCCGCTGGCATCGTCAAATTTGACTGATCCCTGCTGGCCTCGATAGAAAGCCATAATTAAAGATCCTCGAAGGTTTCAAAGGTCATTCTGACCTGGGTTTGGAAGTAGCCTTCGGGAGCTGCACTAGACAACACCTCTGGCCCAGTCGGGGGATCAAAATGAACCCCTGACACAGTAATACGATTATATAAGTCTCTGACCCTCTTGCCGATTGTTAAATTTCCTCCTGGTCCTTCTCCTTTTGCTGTGAAGATATTAACAAGAAGAACACCATTAACTTGATTGTCTGATCCTGAAGTCCCTCCCATTGATAGAAAAGAACTATCTCCAAAACTTATTAGACATTGGCACCAACTACTTGCAGGGGTTGGTGTATAAGGCATGTTATGGAAGACAACAGGAATTGCTGGAGATGAATCCAACTCAGTTTTCAATCGACCTTCAATGGTTGATCTAACTGTATTTAGATCTATCGCTGCCATTAATTACTCCTCCTGGCTATATCTTCCCAGATTTCAACAGATCGTGGGCCAAGATTCTTAGCAATTAACTCAAACCAACCTGGTTTTACTTTCGGGCCTTCACCTTTAGCTTTGTTTCCACTTTTAAATTGTCCTTTCCATGAAGCTGGAAAGCCAGAAGAATAACCACAATTTGCCTCGGCATAAGGCAGATTGTTGTGAATGCTATATGTCGTCCCAGCCGTCACTTTTGAAGGTTGAAAATTAGAACCTTTAGGCCGACTAATCCCTACATATTTTCCTGGAGGAACTGGATTTCCACTTGTGTCTCCATTCTTTCCAATCATCCAACTAGCTGCTAAACGCCCTGTGTCTACAGGTGTATTCAGTTTTACAGCTCTATCAGCTTCAAGAACAAGAATCCTCATTGCCTCATCAAGCTCGCGTTCAATGAATGGAGCAATCCCAGTAAGTGAAACGGTAACAGTCATGCTCGCAGAAATAGGGTGTAGTTAATATCTGTCCCTGCTTGCGAAACTGTTTTGACTCGAATAATTTGATAGTTCACTCCGCCAGAAACAATTCGATCTGCTGTGGTTGGAACATTCGTCAAACTTGCAGCAGGAACATTGCATTTACGGTCATCAGCTTGAATTAACTCATTAACTTCTCGCTGATTTACATCTTCAAACACACCCTTAACAGTTGTGTCAGTAGTTGTTTCACCAATGACTCCTGTAGTTGTGTTGTAAGTTCCTGGGACTACTCGCCGCACTGTTACATCCTCTCCAATGCCAGGAGTTTGCAGGACTTTCTCAGTCGCCTTTTGAATAGCCTTAGCAAATCCCATTAGACCCTATAAGCGATAACCTGGCCGCTTGCCAAAGTGATGCTTGTAATCAAAATGCCTTCAATAGTTGTTGAAGCATTCATTGTGATTCCGTTCACAGTGGCAGAACCGTTCTCAGTTAAATCTTCAGCAACAAAAGTGCATGAAGAATCTGCTAAAGCATGAACTTTTCCGAACCTACCCGTGTGGGCACTTGTGTCGGTGATGATGATTGCAGAGGAATACTCGTAGCCCATTAGTTAGCTCCGTTTGATAGCGACATTACCTGGCCCACTGATTCTAAGGCCAGTGAAGAACCTTTCAAACATAGGAGGAACTCTATCGGCTCCAACTGCACCTGAATGTTGTGGCTCAACAGCAACACCTCCAACACCAACACGCTTGTAATCCTCAAGACCTGAGAGGTTTAAACCAGATTTATTATTGTGCAGATAAACGGCCAAGGTAACTTGGGCCTTCTTTATTTGGGTAGGTAATTCTGTATCAGTGTAGTAGTCAGTAGTGATGCGAAAAGGGAATCCAACAGCATAAGTATTGATATATGTATCTGGCTTTCTAACCCCAGTGCGTGGCCATTGCATTGCTTGAGTATCTGTAACTCTTGCTCCTAAAAATCTTTCACGATCAATTCTTTGTGCTGCTGTATAAAGAGCACGATTCTTTTGATCTGTAGTGGCAGAACCCCAGGCAACAACATCATCATCCTCAACAAGACCGTCAACAATGTCTTGTGCATCCGACAATGTGATGTAACTATTCGCTGTGGCTGATCCTGCTGTCGCCACTATCGCTATCGCCATTAGATAAAACCTTTGCTTTTGGTTTACGTTTACGCTTTGGCTTAACAACAGGAATAGAGGCCACCTGTTCGGCAGCCTCACGTTCCTTAGCTCGCCTAAATGCGAACATTCCCATTAACTAGATGCACCCTTAAGTGCAACGAAGTTAAGGACAATCGCCTCACTTAAATTGCCCGCAGATACGTTAGTTACTGTGATTGCAAAAGAACCAGCAGCAATAGTATTTGCTTGAGCTAGATAAGAACCAGCAGTTCCAGCAGAACCGTGGTTAACAACAACGACGTCAGTTGCAGCGATTTCACTGTTAGTTACAGCGAAAGAAACTTCAACTCCAGCATTTAGCTGGGCGTCATCCATTGTTATCTGACCTGAAGCCGCATTTAATGTGACTCCAGTTGCTTTACTAGTGGCCTGGGTAACAGTTCCACCAACAGCAGGGCCGACAAGTTTGCCAGCGGTCGCTTCAAAGATTGATGCCATTAGTTAGTTACCTCAATCCTGGTTAGAAACGTTGGTTGCCCGAACGATTCCAATGTTCTTTGTTTCGTAGACTTTCGACCAGTTGCCTACGGTTTCTAATGCACTACGAGTTGGGTTAGTTGTAGTAACAGCCCATTTAGTGCCCACTGGGTGGTAGCAGTAATGAAGGTCAACAGACATTGCATCACTCTTGGCGAGGATGTCTCTATCTGTTTCCATCTGTAGTCCTGCTTGCTCACCTGATGCAACAGCTCCTTGTGTAAAGAAGTAGGTGCTGTATTCGGTAGAAGCTCCAGAACCAGTTGTTGCTACATCGTCCGAAACGATCACTCTTAACCCGCAATATGTGGGAACAGTGTCGGCTCCACCGTAAGCAGCAGCAATAGAACCACCTGATGCAGTTGCAGATCCGCCGTTGCCATCTCCAGCAACAACATAATCCACTAATTTGCGCTCAACTAAGTCGTAATAAACGGCTGAGTGAACAGCAACAGCAGCTAATTTGTCGCCAGCATCTCCTAAAAGTGCTTTAGCTTTAGCTACATGACGAGGACTCAAAGTTGTTGGAGTATCGCCTGATCCTCCATCAATTGTTAAGCCGAAAAGTGCAGCATTTGAGTCTGTTGTATTAACAGAACCAAAAACACCTGAAAGGGCAGAAAGAAGATCCTTCTGTCTTTGGTTTGCAATGTATGCACCGATCTTGGAACCGATAGCAGCCATTGGATCACTGCCAGCGGCAAGTGCAGCTAAATCTCTTGCTTCAAAAGCACGACCTCTGTGTAGAACTACACCGATCTGCTTGTCTGCTGAGATCTTGCCAGGTGTTAATGAAGAGCTATCAGTTAGCACCTCAAAATCGCCGGAAAGGTTTGCTTTCCAGAATGGGACGTTTACGAAGTCTCCACCCTCAGTCGCATTAAGCTCAGCCAAAGGCTGCACAACACCGCTCTGCAAAAATGCATCACGCTGAGTTGTTTGCTCAATAACGTAAGGCGTGAAAACCTCTGGGATAATTACGTCCGACCGTAAGGTCGCCATAAATAAAACCTAGAATGTTTTTACGATGTGGGCATAACCCTTCGGCTCGGCATAGCTCCGCCTGTTGGTAAATATATTAGCGTTTAGCCTGGGATTGCAACTTGTCGTATAAACCTTTGTCTGTTCTATACAACCTCATTTGCTCTGTGATGTTAAAACTATCAGGAGAAAACGGGTTTTTAGTTCCGGCAGGAATATCACTTCCAGATGATCTACCAGCAGGTGCACCGCCACCCTGTGGTGCTGATTGCTTCAATAAATAATTAGCTTTTTCTCCTAATTGTTTTCTAGTCCAGTCAACAATTGGTGTTCGTTCATAACCATCAACAACAACAGGAACCCCGCTATCAACTTCAATCTTGTCCTTTGGAATGTAATTGTTAAGGACTAAGGCTGGGTCATGTACCACTTCCGCCAAGGCAGATACGGCGGGCGAGATGAGTTCAAGCTCTCTGATTTTTGCCTCAAGGTCTGCGATTCGCTTTTTGTCTTCGCCTGATTTTTCTCTGTATTGCTTCTCAAGAGAACTTTTAGCTTCTCCGTATTTGCCTTCCTGTTCAAGACGAGATTGTTCAGCATTTTGTTTGAACTCCTTTAGAGCTTCATAGTCAGGAGGAACTTCTAAAAGCTCCTTTTTTTGCATCTTTCCGATTAGCTCGTAATTCTTTTTCTTGAGACTTTCAATCTCGTTTTGCAGGGATTGTGTTTCTGCATTCTCAGAAGAGTCAACAGGCATAACCTCCTGATTCTGTTCTTCAGCCATTATTTAGAAGATTTTGAGGAGTTTTTTTTAGGTTCTCTAATTTGAGGCATCACAGTTTTTACTGCGTCTGTCAGGGGTTTGGCCTTGCCACCTTTCTTTTCAGCAAGTTTCTGGAAGAATGTCTTCGTCATATCAAAAAACGAATCTCATTTATAATAGCTCTTATGCTGAGAATTACATCACAATTGACAAAGGAGCTATTATCAAGTAGATTACCAGCATAGATCAAGGATTCAATCGATGGCACAGGAAGGAGATCCTGCAAGGTTTACAGACATTGAGATTGGTTATTCTGTAGATACTGAAGATCAAAGAACAGAAGAAGAAGTCTTCAAAGACATGGAAAAAGCAGGAACTACAATCAAAACCCACTCAGAAAAACCACCTAACGCTTTTTAATAAGCCTCCAAGAATATCTCAGTCATAGAATGAGCGTCGCCTCTTTCTGTCCATTTATCTGTAGTACTTTTCAAGACCCTATATCTTACGCCTCTAGGTTGAAGGATCTCCCTTTCCCCTTGACCGTTGTAATTTTCGATAGACGTACCGTATTTATTAACTTGCTTCAAAATTACTTGATGATTCCCATGTCCTATTTCTCCTAACGCAAAATTGCCAGCCTTCGTTCTGCTCATTGTCCAACTTTCCATCGTTAATCCAGCATCGCCGTTTTTGTAGGACTCAATAATCGATTCGACAACTTTTGGATCATTTAATGCCATACCTCTAAAGATTGTTCCGTCCTTTTCTATTTGCCCTTTCAGTAATCCATCTGGCTTTCCTTTCCATTTAGGTGATTTTGAAATGAACTCTTCCACCTTGTCTACTTGCCTTGCCCAGGAGTTTTGAGCCGATGCACTCCGCGCTCGAATGTTCTTATATCTCTTTAAATGCTTAACCTGTTGAGGGTTTAACTGTGCCCCAACTGCTTGTGCTTGCTGAAGTTGAGATCCTCGTAACTCAACATAAGCGTCACCACACCATTCACCAATAATATTTTCTGTGTCTTTTAATTGTGCTTTTGTAAGTCCTAAGTTCTTTTCTTTAGGTTTCTCCAATAAATCACTTGTTGTCTTTCGGCCCGCTGTGCTCTGTTTTCTTACAGCACTAACGTTAGACGACCCCACAAGATTCTTGTCAAGATAACTTTTATCATCCCATTTCTTTAAAGAGGCACGTTTAACAGCTTCTTTCTTAGGTAGTAATGACTTTTTATAAGCCTTGTCATATTTTTTTTGTAACAATCCAACTTCTTTATCTTGTACTCTGCGGAATAGCTGTGCAGGAGTGATCGTTTTTAATTGACCCTTTGGAATGACGTCAGAGTTAAAAGCGATTTGAGTCTCGAACCATTTAGAATGTTTCGGATTCTTTAAATCTAGTTGCTGGAAATTCATTAAATATTCTTGTGTCTTTGCACTTAATTGCGAAGATGTTGCCAACTCTGGTCCAGCAATTCGATCAACTGTTCTTTTAAGTGTCGTTAATTCCTTCGACGGCGAATCTTTTGCTAATGAATCGAGTTGTTTTTTTAACGACTGAACCTGTACTTTTTTCTGCTTCTCAGCAGCTAATATTGCAGCCTCTTTCTTTGTTGGTTTTAATTTTGGTTTCGGAGAGGCTTTAACTGCTGTTGTTAATTTCTTGCTGGGTTGCTTTCCATAAGCTTTCTGTAATTGTTTTAACGTCTTTGACTGTCCATCATTTCTTATCATCTTCTTTAAAGCTGAATCAGGCCCATACTTTTTGGAGAGAACATTGAAATATTTAACTTTAGTTTTTCCTAATGCCTTGGCTTTATATGAAGCAGATTGTTTTGATAAATACTTTCCATAAGTTGTGCCAGCAGGGACAGAGCCACCTACTGCTGAACGTTCTCCTAATGGTTTGCTTGGAGGACGCACTCCTAGACGCTCATAATCAATTTCAGCAACAGTTCTACAACGACAATTAAAATGTTGAGGTGGTTCTGGCCCTTGCCCATATTTAAAAACTTGCTGATCTAAGACTCGACACTGAGGAGCAGTTCTGCTATCAAGAGTTGCAATCCATTTGTATTTACTTGTTATATCCTGGTTAGCTTCATAAACAGATTGTGCTGCATCATTACTTACTTGATGGACACTTGTTCTAACTAAAGTTGAGACCTGATTATTCTTCATCAACTTCCCATCTTCGAACAGCAATTGACTGCGTAACCTTCTGGCAATTTGAGGAGTTGTTTCTCCTGTCAACATCCCATCTCGTACTGTTTGGCCAAACATAGTGGCCTGCTTTTGTGCCAATGCTCGGAAGTTCTTAAGCAAAGGTTCTCCATTCGGAAGGTTTACCAATGCCCCTTTCTTTGCAGTCAAAGAAAACTTTTCAGGGATGCCCTTAACTTTTGCCTGCAAATCATCACTTAATAGAGACGCATTAAGATCAATAGGTTTACTATTAACCACCGAATCTGCATATTCTCTTGTTATGTTTAAAGGCTTGACAACAGAACCAACACCTGTGGGGAGGGCTTTTTCTAGTTGAAGCTGTGCAAATTCAGATTGTAAACGTGCAATTCCATCCAGATCTCTAACCATTTGATCTGCACTTTTGTCGGACCAACTTCGTAGACTTGCTTGAAGTTGCTTTAAAAGAGAACGTAATCTATCTGCCTTGTACTTTGGTTGATCTGCCTTCTTCATTTGCTCAATTCGAGCAAGCTCAATAATTGCCTCTTTGATTATGCGGTCATAAGACCGAATCAACTTCTTTGCTACTCCTGTGCTGAAGCGATCTAAATCAAGAGTATTTCGATAAACACTTTCAGGTATTTCGCCTGTTGCCATGTTTATTAATCCTCATCATCTTGATCTTCTGTCTCTTCCATTTCATCATCATCTTCTTCTTCTTCTGGTTCATCGACTTCCATTAAGCCAGCTTTTTCTGTTGCTTCCATTTCTTCCTCAACATCAAATTCATCGCCAAGGACTTCACCTTCAGCAAGCATGTTCAGAAGTGTTTCCTGTGTGATTGTTCCTGCTGTATAAAGCTGGAGCAAGCTGCCAATCTCTTGAGGGTCAAGACGTTGAGCAAGGAAGTCTCTATTGACAAAACTACTTCCAGATTCATTACTCCCTAAATATTGAGCGTGATATAAAAGAGAGTTATCGATCATATCTTGCATTTGTTGTGCAACTACCTGCATCGTGCTGTCGCCTTGTGATCTATCTATCCGCTTTGCTTCTGCTGTTTCTGCCGATAATTTTTGACCGAGCACAGCCGCAAGGCCTAGTTCATTTATTTGATCGGCTATCTGGTCAAGTCTCTTGAATTGAGCATCAAAACTTCTACCACTTGGCTCAATATATTCTGCCCTTCCTTCAGCAGGAAAAGCTATTGCTTCACCTGGACCTGCACTAACTTCTTCAGAACTTTGTGGGAACCCATAGAACGCAAGCATTGGGACCGCACTTATATGTAATTGATTATCGAGATCAGACTGAGTTTGATAAGCCCGTAAATTTAATTCTGCAATGTCCTCCATAGGTGGACGAGATTCCATCAAATTTGTTCTATTTGAATAAGCAACAGAAAAAGGAATTTCAGGAAGAGTTGTTGAGCCTTCATCAAATAAAATAAATTCACCTTTAGAAGCATCAGGCCTAAAGATCTCATAAAAACCTGGAGTTAAAACACGAATCTGTTCGACTTGTGTCTCTCCATATAGACCATCTGGCTCAAAGACTTTTTCTAATAGTCGCAATTGAGTGTATTTAAGTTGTCCTTCTATTAGCTCAGTTCGCCAACCTAATATTTCTCTCGGTGTATAAGTGACCCAATATGGACGACCTTTTCCATCAGCAGGTGCATCAACTAAAACTCCACAATGTCCATATCGGATCATCTTGCGGGCTGCCTCATATGTCCAAACGTTTAAATCATTTCCCTGTAAATCGACATCGAACAACTGTTCCCGAATTACGTCAGCAACATCATTAAGTCTGACTGGCTTCCTTGTTAACATGCCAGCCAACATTCTCTCTAATCGCTGGTAATAAGGAGGGCAAACTGATCGGGCTAATCTGTTGTCATATGACTCATCGATCTCACGTGGTTCTTGAGGAAGATAGCGGCGATGCTTTCGCCTCATATCATAAGTTCCACCAAGCAAATCCTCGATCAGAACCCAATGTGGCTCCTGTGCATACCAAGCAGCATTTGGGTCATTAACCTCAGTGCCACTTGCTGCCTTTTCTCTGTTGTAATAATTGAATCCGCTATACACAGCCAGGCCTCAGCATTTAGGGACAGTTTAGACAGTTATATCAATACAGCCTAACTCCTGTTCTGCGTCCAGCCCCCATATGTAGAGGATTAAATTCACGCCAAACAAGATAACCAAGTGCATCATTTAGATGATCGTGTCCTCCTTCTTTGTCAGGCTCACCTTGCTCTGTATACGACTGAAGCTCAAGAGACTCAATGACTTTTTTACAATTAGCCGATATATGGAATCGGATTTGGCCCTTGCCATTCTCCAAAAGAGCTTGAACAGAACTGACCCGATCACGAACAGACGGATTGGATGCACCCGACTGATTCGTAATCTTGTACTGTTCGAGAATCTGGATGTCGGTCTTGCTGGCATTCGTGCTTCTATTTCCGCCTGATGCGTCAGGGTAGCCATAGATTCTGCTGTGGGGAAATTTCTCACGGAGGATTCTTCCCAGGGAATCGGTGTCATGTGCTCCACTAATTTCGTCAAATATGAAAAGCTCACCTTTCTGAATAACACCAATAACCGCAGACATATTGCCTACGTTGAAGTCAACGCCGACTCGAATGATCTCATTTTCTGTTGAAGGACTCTCTTTAGAAACATGTTTTTCCCGATCAAAGCGGTCATAAACTTGTCCTGTAGTGAGGTTAGTAAATTCACCGTTGAGATATGCCTGCAACAAAGAAGGGTCGTAATTAGCCTCTAATCGTTGGATAAAATCGGGTGGTAAATGAGGATTATCTTTCGTCCTCATTTTTATCAAATGTCTATCTTCTCGCTGTTGAGCATCATCACTTCCAAAAGTTTCCCACATCCAGCGGAAACCTTCAGGAGTAGATGCAGCACCAAACTGTCTAACATTGCCAGAACGTAAGCGTCCTAAAATTTTAGGGAAGGCTCTATTTGCAATGGAAGGAGTCACAGTGTCTATTTCGTCAGCAAGAACAAAAGCCAAATTAAGACCGATAATTCGAGACCAGTTTTCAAAAGATCGACAAAGAATTTTGGTATCAACCCCTAAATGGAGAATGTATTCAGGAAGAGGTGATGCCCTAAAAGTATAAGGAATTTCATAACTTTCAAGAAAAGATTCAAAATCTGTTTGCCAAATATCTCTAATTAATGGGCCTGTTGGTTCCATAACACAACCAGTAAAACCCTGATTTAAGCAAGCAAGCATTACGGTCTTGGCGCAAAGTGCTCTTGTTTTCCCAGCACCATAACCAGCAGAAAGGCCAATAATTTCTGTTTTAGAATCGTTTACAAAGTCAAGTTGTCCTGGATGAAGATCAGACTTAATGCGATTTAAAACATTATCAACAGAGAATTCATCTACATAATCTGACTCAAATAAAACGTGTCCTTGCTTTGCAGTAAGAAGGATGCTCATGAACAGAGCGAGGCTAGTTTTGCTGCTGTATTAATTGCACCGAGTGCAATGTGATATTGCCCTGCCCTTCTGGCTTCCATCTGTAAGGTGCTGCATTGAGAGAGAAGATCCGCAATCATCTGTGGTCGTTCCAAGTCCCAATCAGCCTTGAGTTCAGCCCTAGCAAGCTCTAAATAAGAATCTACAGTTCTTTCTCCAACCCCCCAATTTTCTGAAGCATATCGAATGCAATCTGACCTGCGACCACCATTAGCGATAATCCGTGCAAACCTCTGAGCACGGATCACTGTTTCTGCTTTCGTTCCTTTTTTGCCCATTAATTAGATGTTACACGTCTTGCTTTGTTGCCAGTAAACCCCTCCCACCTTTTAACTATGACATCACAATATTTAGGATCTAGTTCCATTAAGCAAGCTTTACGTCTTGCTCGTTCCGCAGCAATAATTGTCGTTCCTGATCCACCAAAAGAATCTAAAACAACTGCCCCCTGAACGGAGGAATTACACATCTGATATTGGAATATATCCACTGGTTTCATCGTGGGATGATTATCAGATCGAGAAGGTCTATCGAAATCAAGAACTGTTGTTTGCTTGCGATCCGTGTTCCATAAGTGCGCTGCGCCTTCTTTCCATCCATATAAACAAGGTTCATGTTTCCAGTGATAGTCTTGTCGTCCAAACGCTGAATTATTTTTGTTCCAAATAAGAGTCTGTCTTATCTGCCAACCCATGTCCACCGCAGCCCCTCGAAAATTAAACCCTTCAGAGTCTGCGTGCCAAATATAAAAAGAAGCACCAGGTTTCATTACAGCGTCAGCGGCCGTATATGCATCAACAAGAAACTGCCTGAAATCTTGAGAGTTCATTGAGTCGTTTTCTATTTGCTCTCTTTTTTTTGAGCCCCCTTCATAAGCAATATTGTAAGGAGGATCAGTAAGCCATAGATCTGCCTGCTTTCCATCCATCAACCTTTCCAACTGTTCAATACTTGTTGAGTCACCACAAAGAAGTCGATGCTCTCCCAATATCCATAAATCACCAGGCTTAGTAATCGGATCTTCTGGTGGTTCAGGTATCTCTTCC
>VTLG01013450.1_pt1 | contig 15584 bp, 14 predicted proteins | sample 4694571 | NCBI WGS metagenome assembly VTLG01 (sample SAMN12604809, study PRJNA352737) | marine metagenome | biome: ENVO:00000447; feature: ENVO:00000209|ENVO:00000569|ENVO:01000036; material: ENVO:00002151; isolation source: viral sequences binned using virsorter ...
TACCAGCGTTAACGATTACCCCACCCGCAAACGTGGCCGTCGAGCTAGCTACCGTAGCGTGAGGAGTTAGCGTTATGTAATCTACTTCAGATCCCGATATGTTATTTTTGATGCTGAGTGTTTGATCAGTATTTGTTGTGAATCTCCACTCGTCACCAGCGTCATCAGATTCATCAGCCTGCAATGCCAACGATGGACCCTCGCCTTCGGTCCCTTGAATGGCGAGAACATCCGTGTTCACATTCACATTGCCCGTCCCATTCGGAGAGATGATGATGTTTCCGTTGGAATTTGTAGACGAAATTGTATTGGTATCGACAGTGATGTTACCAACACTGACACTCCCCGCAAACGTGGCGTTACCGCTCGAATCAATTTCCAAACGATTGGTGTTGTTTGTTAGTAGCTTCAACTCATGCGCGGTTGTCGTACCGAAAGACATCGCAGTGTTGCCATCTTCATAGGCTAGCTTTCCTGCGACCGCACCTCCGGTTCTCTGGAAGACCATAAGGGGCGTGTCAGCTAATGCATTTGATGTAAGAGTTAATACTGTTGAACCAGATGAGCTGCCCGTTAACGAGGTATCTTCAGCGGTCACGGTGCCGTAAAACGTGGCCGCCCCTGTGTCTCTATCTATTCCAAATCTAGTATTTACTGTCCCAGAAGCCCCTGACTGAATTAAGAAGTCATTGGCAGACCCGTCGAGTTTTAATCTGAAACCGTTTGTGGCTGCATCTCCGAAATTTGCGCCCTCGGACCCTGCGTTTGTTTCTAACAAATCAACGGCCGCAGAATCAGTATCATTAGCAGTACCGCCTCGCTCAAGAGTTAATTTAGCAATGGCACCCAATTCTTCAATACGAGCATTACCATCGACAGTTAAACCATCAGATGTAACTAAACCATTCACATTGAGGGTGGTCGCTGTCAAAGCTCCCGTCGTCAAACTGGCTGTAGTCAGTGCCGCGCTCCCCGCGTTCGCGTTTGCCAGGTCCGAGCGCATCGCTTCGAAACCGCCAGCGGTCGAACCGTTTTGCACCACCACGGAATTGTTAGATGTGTTCACTACGATCTCGGCATTGGCTCCCGTGAATGCATCGATCTCCGATTGAGTCCCTTTTCGAAACTGGACTTGTGTCGCCATTTCTTATTCCTCTGGTGGCGTGGGAAACGATGGCGTGTCGTCGGCCATCATGTCCCGCAATTGTTGTCGGTAGGTTGCCCATGTCGCACGCCGGTCAGCACTCAGCGAGTCGGGCAGTTGTGTCCAATCACTCGCCGCTAACAGATCATTGCGTTTCAGTCGGATTGCATCGACCGATGCGGACGGAGTGATCAATTCACCCGCAACCAAATTTTTGTCGAGGTGCGCGCCGTCACGCACTTGATCCCCGTCATCGAGTGCGGTCAGATCAATCGATTCGGTCTGTGAAATCGGTTCGCCGGCTTTGTTGAATATCGTGTATGTCATCCGGAGTTCCAGACCCATGCGGACAAGTAGACTTCATACCAATGATTCGAGCTGTTGGTGCCTTTCAATCGAAAGCTCACCGTTTCATCCGAACCACTGAGCGATGTGGTTCCACTGTAGACATACGTGTTCGGACGATACGTGCCGAAATTCAAACTGATTGTGGTCGGACCCCCTGCGGCTGTGACCCAGCTTCCCGATCCGTTTTTCACTTGCAGCGTGAACCCGTTGCAGTCTCCGAAAATACCGTTCAATAGCGCAATGTATCGGCCCCCGCTTCTCACTTCTGACACCGTGGTTGTTGCATAGGAGCCATAGGCGCGGTTACTGGTCAGCCCCGAAGTCGGCACATAGGTCCCTTGTCCGTAGACCGTCAACGGAACCGCGTTGTCGGCGTGGTTGTAGATCTTCGCCGTCGCGTCGGCAAAGTATTTGACTTGTAGGGTATCGACATCGATACGTGCTGCCGCTAACTGGCCAGTGGTAATCGACGACGCGTCCAGTGCGCTGACCTTGGCATCGGTCACGGCATTGTCGGCGAGCTGATTGGTGCCGACGCCGTTGTTTGCGATCTGATCGCTACCGACGCTGTCGGTTGCTAGCTGCGTCGAACCGACCCCGTCGGTTTTGATGATGAGATTTCCGGAGCCGTCCGTGTCTAAGGTGACGTCGTCGATCTGTATGTAGTCTGCCGATAGGCTGCCTGTATTTATTTTGTCAGCCGATAGGCTCCCGATTTTGACGTCCGTCACCGCTCCGTCAGCCAGTTGGGTCGTGTCGACACCACCACCTTTAATGATTAACTGCCCGCCGTCGTTTTCTAAGGTGACGCCGTCAATATTGAGGCGGCTTGCGCTGAGAGTTCCCGCCGTTATCAACTCGGCCTGTATGGAACCTGCGGTAATCGTTCCCATGTCAGCGGATATGGCCGACAAACTCGTCACGCTTATTTTGTCGGCATTGATAGCGTTATCATTAACTTTGTCCGTAGTCACCGCGCTGTTTTTTAGCTGCCCGGTATCGACGCCCCCGCTTTTTATAATGAGCTTCCCTGCGCCGTCGGACGACAGCGTGACCCCGTCGATATTGAGGCGAGCTGTATTGAGCGTGCCTCCGGAAATAATGCCCGCTTGTATTGATCCCGCTGTGATGGTCCCAAGGTCGGCCGATATTGCCGCCAAATTCGTCACACTTATTTCGTTAGCCGTGACAGAATCGGTCGCTATGGCGGCGGTCGTCACCGAGTTCGCAAAAAGATTATTAGCTGTTATGAACTCGAAATCACCGATGCCGACGGTAATGAAGTCGGCCGTTAACAACGATGTGCGCAACTGGCCGATAACACCCTCGTCAGCAAAAAGGCTCGACACGTTCATTTCGGATGCGGTGAGGGTTCCGGCAACAAGGTCTCCGGCCAATATGGAACGCGCTTGGATCTGGTCACTGGTGATGGTGCCGGCCGCTATCTCGGTGGCCGTGATCGTGTTCGCTAAAATCTGATCCGCGCTTAAACGGTTCGTACTGACCAACACCGTCTTGATGTTGACCGCCGTCACGCTCTCGGTGACGATCTTGCCCACCACGGCTTCATCCGCGAACACTTCATTCACATTGATTTTCGAGGCTTCGATCGCCGATGCCGCGATCTTGCCAGTCGTGATCGCATTGTCGTCAATCAGCGTTTCGGAGATGGTGTCGAGTGTTGCCAAGGCTCCGGCGTTCAACCCCGATAAGGACACCGCGCCACCATCTGTCGATGCACCGGTTAGCGTCCCATCTGCATTGATGCTGATACCACTATTTTTCAACCCAGCGGCGGCACTGGCTTCGGCCAAAATGCCGGTGACTTCGCTGGCGAGATTAACCGTGTCTTTTGCGGCGAGGGTCCCGGCTCCGAGGTCAGTCAACGTTACCTGACCAGACCCCGCACCACTCAACGTTCCGTCGCTGTTGATGCTGATATTTGAATTGATCAATGCACTGTTGGCGTTGATCGTCTGTAACTCGCCCGTCACTTGGGTGTTCAAATTAACCTGGTCGTTCAGATCCGCCGCGCTGACACTGTTGGTCCAACTCGACCCCGTGTATCTATAGAGCTTGTCATCGGTGGACAGATAGACGACCTGACCGGTCACGGGTGAGCTGACATCGGTCAACGCCGCAACGACTCGCACCGGTTGATTCGTGGTGGAAAAAACACCATCGGGCAATGTGCCAGACAAATCCGGTGCGGCAACTTGAGCGGTCCATGCTCCGCTCGTATAGCGATACAACTTGCCGTCGGTCGTTAGAAACACAATCGAGGGTCCGGTATAACCACTCGGCGTCGGTAGTGATGACACTGTGCCGATCGGTTCCACACCCGCCGCAAAACTTGCCGCCGTCACACTGCCCGGACTGGTTTGGCTGGCCGTGTAGAGTTGCGTCGACCACGCCGAACCGTCCCACACATACAGAGTGTCACTCGATCCGCCGCTCCCCAATAACAATTTGACCTGACCCGTGTGATCACCGGAGGCGGGAAGACTCGACACCGGCTCGATGCCAAACGCGTTTCCGGCTGCGAACTCATCGACTACCGCTTGTGTAAAGTCCGACATCCCAATTTTGATCGTTGTCGCCGATACCACCGTTGTGTAGTTCGATGCATTGTCCGAGCGATCTAACGCACGTAACCAAAAATAGCGCAGTGCGTCGTTCGGCAGTCCCGCAATCACCGCGTTGTTGTTACGGGTCTCCATCGCGAGTGTGGCCGTGGCTCGATTGTCCACCGTGTTCATAAGTATCTGGACGCGGTCAAAATCCCCAGCCGAGGGCAGAGTGAAATTCAATTCGATTTGCTGGAATTCTCCGGTCGCCGTGACACTGGTTGGTGGACCTGGAGCGGTCTGGTCACCCTGTAACGTGATCGTGCCTTCCAAATACGACGACACTGTTCCGGTTCGCGTCACCCCACGCACTCGCACAGTGTACTCTTCGAGCGGATCGAGACCCGCAATCGTGGTCGCGACATCTCCCGATGCAAACGCCGACCAGACGGTTGACGCACCAGGCACGCTTTCGGTCACACTGCCGTAGTCGTATTCTGTGGTGGCGGTGGTTGCCACACTTCCGTAATCGAGCGTGCTGGTGTACGCATCCGCTACACCCCCATAGTCGATTTGATTTGTTGATGTCTTTTTGTATTCAACGTTGTAATAACTGAGATAACTCGCGGTACTTCCAGCCGAGGCGGTCCACTGCGCCAGGATCGCCGGCAGCACGGTCCCATCGTTTGAAAGAGTTGTGGTTTCCGTTAACACCAAATTGGTCGGTGCGTTGAGCGTGCCAATGTTGTCAACCACGTCGGAAAAATTCGGGTCGTTCGTGCCGACACTCGCCGTGATCGTCGAGGTGTCGTTGTTCGGATTGCGAACGCTGACGCTGCTTGCATCGGTGCCGGTGTATCGCTGCGCGCGGACCCAATAATAACGCGTGGTTCCCGCCGTCGTGAGTGGGTCTGCCTCCGTCGATGCGTCGTGCAGAAACGACGTCATGCGTCCCTGACCAATTTTCACGGCCGATGCCCAGGCACTCGACGGACTAGCGAACACGCTGATCTCGGTGAATTGCTCCGAGTTCGATGGCGCAACCCAATTGAGTTCGATGCCGTCAATCACGCTGGTCGCGGTTAGGCTGGTCGGGTTTGGGACGCCTGGGAAACTGGGTGTGATGACCCCGTCGGATGACACCGTGGAATACCACGACAACGCGGGGTCGCTGTACGCGCTGCTTGAATCCTCGCGTAAGACTAACTGCACCCCGTTCACGTCATAGGTCCACTGCGTACACACGAACACTTTCGAGGACCAGGAAAACTCATCCAACGTCAACGAAATGCGATCGCCTGGACGAACGTTCGTGCCAGTGAAGTTGAGCGGTAGGGTGACTACCGTCTGCATGTCGGACTGTTGAATCAGTTTGTTAGCGATGCGTTGCGCTTCCACACTCGTGTCAGTGAACGGCAAGTGAATCTCTTTTTCCAACACAAGCGAATTGTCACGAGTCACCGCCGATGCAATCTGTGCGCGCGGCATTTCCGAGCGCTTGTAATTTTCATCCTTCGAAACGTAGGTCGCTTTGATCGTGTTGAATCGATCGTTGCGACTGAATGCGGTCGATACCTCGGCCGGTCCCGCCAGATCGGATTCATCAAGGGACAACACCGATGCCGAGTAGCCGACATCCAAATAGTATTTCCCGCTAGAATAAATCACGGTCCCGTTACAGGATGAACACAATGCGTCGAGGCTGGTCTTCGCGCTGTCAGTTCCCCAAACAACACCGTTCGCCGTGAACCGTTTGCCTGTGGTCGATGCCCCGCTCGAATCCGGTTGTGTCACCGACACATCGCAATAATTCGCGGCCGCGTAGATGGACGCCCAATCGATTTTTGATGCGGGCACGGCGAGACCCAGGTTCGACATCAGGAAATCGGCAATGCACAGTGCGGGGTTATCGGTCCACGCCTGGTAAGAACTGTTTGTCGTCGCGGGGTTGGTCAGATAATTCGAATCAAGTCGCGGGTCATAGATATCTTTTTTTCCTTTGACTAACGCACGCACCTGACTCGGCGCGCCTTGTTCATCCCACGTCTTTTGACTTTCTGCGGTGAGCACACATTTGATCGACAGGTATGCAATCCCTCGACCTCTCGACGTGTCAGGGTATTCACTCAAACTAGTGAAGTTGGAATCGGCGGTTTGATCGGATGTGCCCAGGTATCGTTTGATGATGGCGATCGTGTTTCCATCGGCGTCCGGTCCAAACGTTCCACCGGTGACATTGCCGGAACTGTCGATGTCGGAGGTCTGGATTTTTTCATTGGAAAAATACACATCGGTAATCGACTCGACCTCGTGTGCGGTGAGTGCGATTTGTTCATACAACACCCCGTCTTCCGCATGCACAAAAGTGACCGGACCGCTGCACAGTGCGGTGCCGTACACGGTTTTAACCGCTTCGACCGTCGAGCGGGTGGTGATGTCTCTACCGCTAGAACTCTCGGCGGTTTTCAATCCTTTGAGTTGTCGCATTGCCGCGACGGATGAATACACACTGAGCGCCGTGGATGCGACCGTGATCGATCCGACAACGGTGGCAGTCGTTCCGGTGAAACCGAGCGCGACGCCGATTTTTGTCAACCACGGTACGACCGCCGCCACGTCAGACGTTCCAACCGCGTTGCGCGTATTTTGCCGCTACCGTGATAAATCCACCGGCCGTGAGTGCCACTGCTTTTCCGTTGTGCCAGATCCCCAACACCTCATCGACATGTGGCAACCGGAGGAGTACCGGCGACCCTTCGTGCAATGCCTCGACATTCACTGACTCACCCAACACCGCATCCACGGTTTCGCCGAGACTGCCATGCCGGTCAATAATGAGTTGTGCTTCGCCTTCACTGGAGTAGTTGAACGGAGACATGTGATCGACCCCCGTCATTTCACGTACGACGAATCGAGCAAACTGACAGCAATCCGCATCCCCATAATCAAAGCGACGTTTGTTCCATGCGTTCAACGCTTTCGCCGTATCGATCGCGGTGTTCACGGTCCGTGATCTCCGGGTTGTGGCGCGTAGGGAATTACGTTGTCCGCCGGCTCGTTCGGTTGTCCCGGTGTGTCATCGGATACCCCATAGCGCCAACGAACCTTCTTTCCTGAGATCAACGGCAACCAGTCGAAGAACGTGTCACCGGTATGACCCATCGTGATTTGAAGTGTCTCACTCGTGAACCGATAGCCTGGCGACCGGCCGAGTTGAGCGAGTTCAGATTCACAGACATAGCTGATCGTGTCACCGTCTTCCGATCCCGCCGTAGTGAACATGTTATCTCCGTGTCCGGCCCATATCTGCACGGGGTCCTCCACTAACTGATCATCCTGATCTAGCACCCCCAGATAGACGGTGACCGGCTGCATGAAGTATTTCGCCGTGAGTGCCGCCGAACTGATCGTACTATCGATGCCCGACAACGTGAGCGTGATGCCGTAAGCGGATAGGTCGTTGCCTTCCTGCGCTTGACTGATTGAACCCAAATCACCGACACCGGTCCAGGTCTGGCCACCTCCCCACGTATACGATCCGAGTCCATCCGACAGATATAACGTGGTGTCAGTGAACTCCAGTTTGACAAAATGAATCGGTCGCGTGAGTGCGCTTGATAGTTGGGTCGCTGTGTTAGTCGGTAGCCCACGGGTCACAATGTAATGTCCTCGATTGCTTCGATCGTAATGTTAGAAAAGACGCCTGGTCGATTGGACCACTGCGCATCTTTAATCAGCATGAACGTTCCCGACACCGGCAACGCTATGTCCACGGCGGCATCATCGGCCGGCGATGTACGAATGCCGGGTTGCACTTTGACCGTCACCAATCCCGATCCATTGCTCGACGTGTTCTCCGTGCACATGAAAAGCTGACTGCCAATTGATAACCAGTCGCCCGCTTTCAACCAGTTGGTCACGCTGGCTGTAGCACCCGACACGTTGATTGAATTGCCCGTTTGTGATGCCCCGTCGACGACGGGTGTGCCACCACCCGCACCGCCGCGCGTGATCTTGGAGTGATCCGATACGGTGAAACGATGTTCACTACCGTTCAGTTGTACCAGGAACCCTTGCAACACGGAACGATCTTCGCCCGATAAGTTATTGAATGCTAAAGTAATTTTCCATCGCGATCCTTTTCGCGCGACGCTTTGCACCGCACCGGTCAACGGCGACACAATGTCGCGCGTGTTCGTGACCAATTCCCACGCCGAGGTCGACGGCGTCAGTGAAGTCGGGAATGCATACGTCGTCATACGAATCTACCCCGTCGGATCAGATTTTGAATCGTTGCGATCGTCGCCGCTTGACTGGCCTGGATCGCGCTGGCAATTCGGACTTCAGCGTTCGCGTCGTTCCCCGCATCGATGATGTTATTAATGACCACGCCCGAACTTTCACGACGCGGTAACACTTTTTCCCCAGGGTGCAAGATGAACGGACCGACTCCGCCCTTGCCGTCGAGTCCACCCGATCGAGCAAAGCCCGACACCACACCACCGCCGTCCATCGACGTCGCTTTGATCTTCGCGACGTTCGCGAGTCCCGCTGCAAGTTCCGCCGCCGCCATGATTGTTCCGAGTGGTGGCGGATACGTTTCGCGCGCTTTCGCCGCCGCGACATAACTCGACATCATAGCGTTGGCGATGGCTAACCCTTTGCTATTGCCGAACAACTGTTGATTGGTAGATAACACGTTGGCGACACGTTCGGTGTTCGACATTTGCTGGAACGCCAACGCCTTCGCACGCATTTGTTCTTCCATGCGTAGTTGAAAACTCATGCGCTCGACTTCGTTCTTGGTGATCGTTCCGCGCTTGGTATCGAGTTCGTCCAGTTTTTTGATGATGTCATCGATCAATTTTTCGAACGCCTTCGATGGCATCGGCTTCTCGGTGAGTTCTTGCAAATCTTTCAACGATTCTTCAAACGTCAGAATGGAAGAACGCCAGGTGTCGAAGATGAAGTTGCCGCCGGGGTCCATGCCGAGCTTTTCTTTCAACCAGTTCACCCCGTCGATCGCATAACCGAGCGGTGACAAAATTGTTGTAATGGCGGTAAGGGCAGCCATTTCGAACGCTTGCCATCCGACGTTCACTTGTGCCAAGAAAATGCGCATCTTCTGAAAACTGTCTAACAACACACCGATGGGACCGAAAATGGATTTCATAAATTCGCCAGCGACCGACCGCATGCCGCCCATCTCCTTCGCCATATCGGTCAACGACGTGACCGCGTATTCGACAAAGGGTGCGAACTCGACGGCGAATTGATACGACAAGCCTTTGACTAATCCGCCCATGCGTGTCATGGCATCATTGGCCGCGACCACTTTCGCCACATCGAGATCCGTCAGCGACAGACCCAACGCACGCGCTTCTTCCATCATCTCGTTGATGCCGGCCGATCCCTTCTCCAGCATCTGCGTCATTTGAACTCCCTCTGAATCAAACAATTTCATGGCTATTCTGACGCGAGCTGCCGAAGAGCCTAACTGGTTCATTCGATCGCCGATCACACCGAGTTGTTCGCCGATCGGGAGCGCTAAGAGATCCTCGGCCGACAGTGACAGTTCAGTGAGCGCGCCGCGTGCTTCGCCGTATCCAGCGGTGGATTCTGATAAGCGACGTGTTAGACGCTGGAGCGCCATTGCCATCGTATTGGTTTGAACGCCGGTCAGATTCGCGACGTGTTCGAGTTCGGAAAGTTGAGTGACATTAATGCCGATTCGTCGACTGGTCTTGTCCATGACGTCGATGGCTTGCATCGCGTTCTTGGTGAAGATGGTCAACGCTCCGGCCCCGCCAATCGCGAACCCTGCTGAGAGTTTCGCCAGCGTACCGGTTAACGCGGTCGCGCGTTTCGCCACGGCCCCGAAAGGCCGGCGGGTTCTGTCTACCGCCTTCAGTAGAATCGAAATGCTACGACCGGCCATTGGTTTCCTTTTCTTTCAATCGGAAGTGCGCCGCCCATACGCGCAGTTCCATCACCGATAAGGACAGGATTTCGTCGAGCGTCTTGCCTAGGGTCTCGGCGAGAGACAACGCAAACCGAAGGTCACTGTCCTGTTCTAGTTTTTTTCAATGTCCAGGTCCGACAAATCTACGGTGGCCTGGATCATCTCCATTGCAATGCGCTCTAACACATCACCGGCGACATTGGTCCGCAAATCGAAACTGGAACTCTTGTTGAACATCAACGTTCCATTCTCATCACGCGCACGCAAGATCAACGTCATCGCCACGGCTTCATCCGATTTGCCGTTAGCTGACAGATTCCCGATCGCCGTTTTTTCGCGCATCGTCATCACTTCATGGAAATAGATTTTCGCCGGTGTACCGTTCCCCCATTCGGGCACCTCGATTGATCGCATCGGATTTTCCAACTGGCGTTTGAAATGTGCTTTCGCGTTGTCCAATACGTTATCCATGATCAGATCGTCCCGTGCGTCAACGCGCCGTTGCCGGAGATGTTAACGGTCATAGTTATCATTCCATCGACGGCCGCGCTGATCGAAGTCGATTCGATGAACGCGTTGCCGGAATAGCCGTAGTCGCCCGACGTCGCGCCTTCGGGAAGTATCTGAAACGAAAGTTCCGCACCCGCGATCGTAAGCAACTGCGGTGCATCCGCTTCATCCCAGAAGCACTCTATGGAACCGCTGAAACTCTTAGATCCTGCGGCTTGTGCTTTATACGTCGAACTTAGCAAAGTCTTGTCGATCAACTCGACATTTTCATCAAGCGAGAACGATGTGATCGAACCGATGGATGTGGCGGTGCCACTGTCGGTCGGCTTGACCGTGACCGTTCCTTCCGCTGCCGTGTGTGTGGCCATCTATTTTCTCCTAAATTGCTGTGCCAGCGTTCGCCATCGTCGTGCGATAACGAACGGTAAAACTCAAACGGACAACGCCGATCGGTTGATCACCGTCGCCCTCGATTTCCATTTCTGTGTTTTCCAATGCGATCGATTTCGCAAACCCACCGACGGTGAATTCACTATCCGCGCCAAGCGCGTTTTCACATTCTTCCGCGATCAGATCGAGCGTGTCATCGACATCGTCCGACCCCATTGCATAGCCTTCCACCTCGACGGTTAGATCACGGTTGAGCGCACGCGGAATCATCGTGTCCAACTCCACCGATTCCGTTTTGGTATAGACCAACAGACACGGAAGATCGGCGGCTTCCAATCGAAACACCCGCGACTGAAACACGCGACTGCCCGTGGTCGTGAGACCCGTAACAGTCGACGCGACTTGTTCGCGAATGCTTCGACGGACGTGCGTCATTTAGTCGCGCGCTTTGCTTTGGGTTTCGCCTTCGGTACTTCCGCAAAACCCCGATTGATCAGCTTTTCCGCTATCGCATCCGGTAGGTCAGCGTCGTCGCCTTTGGCGTGAACTCCTAACAACGTTTGGCAGTCTTTCGTTATTTTCACTTTCATCGGTTACGTCCTGCACAATGCGGTCGCGATGGTTTCGGTCAAATCGAGTTCAACCCCGACCACCGTATAGGTCGTTGACGAAATAACGAATGTGTCGTTCTGTGCCAGGTTCGGAGCGGAAGCGACCGCGACGGTGATAACGGGTGCCTGAGATTCGACACCCACCGTTCCGCCGGCTTCCACTTCCACAAACTGACGATTCAAGATCACGTTGACGCTGCTGCTCGACCCGCCGTCCGGGGTATACGTTGCCGCAACCCCGAACGTATCGGTGTCAAAATACTGCGCTACGTCACTCGCGGTCTCGACTGCCATCAGCTTTTACGCTTCGCCTTGGCCTTCGCCTTGGCCTTTGGTTTCGCATCGCTTCCAGCCTTCGTTTCTCTCGAAACTTGATCAGCCGGTACAACTTGCCCTGAACCAATGAGCGCAACCGCCTCAGCGTCCGAGACATCAATGACATCTCCCACTGCACGCGGTGCCAGATCGACCACACAGTTTTTCGCAACTCTAACCTTCATTAACTACCACCACTCGCGTGGGTGAACGCCTGCCCGTGTCGACACGCAATATCCATGAATTGCAACACACGGAGTCGAACGGTTCCGGATGCGCTGTTCGTATACGGGTCGACTAACAACGATGGTCCTGAACCGAAAAAGCCCATGATCAATTGTGACCAGTCCACACTAAAGTAGATCGAACCCGCCGTGATGTTGTTCGAAATGAACACCGGGTGACCGTTGATGCGGTCATCGTCCATCACATAGGTGGCTTGTCCTGATTCCTTGACGGTCGTTTTTGCGAGTCCTACTTGGGTCGCGTTGAGAATGTAGCCGGGGTTACCGAACAACGCGTTATCGCTCAAACACAGTGACTCCAGGTCAACCGCTTCAGCCCATGTCAGGGTGTTAGCCGTGGTGAGTGTTTTCGTATTCACGCCGGTGACTGAGTTCAGACCCGTTGGTTGTCCGGATGAACCGGAACCCGCTGTGGCACCGAGGTCAATCAACAAACTCGTGCTGGCCAGGATGTCATTGCGAATAATGTTTTCAATACCAATCGCACCCGCGCCGCTGGCTTGGGTCAACATCTGTGCTGTCACTTCCGTATAGAGTCCCGCGCCTTTGGGTGACAACGATATCGAACCGAGTGTCAATTCCGATTCGCTGGTGTTACCACCTTCACTCGCCACCCACGCCGCGGTGCTAGTACCCGTTTGTTTCGGAATCTTCACGTCCGCGTTCAATCCGTTCAAGATCGTCGCGCCGGCTTGCATGACCGCCGTGCGGTTGCGCAATGCCTCGATGAAGTCTCCGGCTAAGAAGTCTTCTCCAACTCCGCCGCCATCGTCCGTGACAGATACGTCGCGCTTATTCCAATCGCGAAAGACTTCCGCCGGTATGGTGGAACCTTCCGATGAATAGACATTTTGCCGCGTAGCCGTTTCAACCGCTTCGAGTTCCAAACCGGCGTCGCTTTGATAGCGCGCGTTGGTGGGATTGGCTTGTGCGCGAATCCACCGAGCGAGTGAAAAGCGTCGGGTTTCTTTTTCGGTCATGCCTACATCGCCGGCATGCGGTTGTGTTTTCGCACGCTCTAACAACGACATCGTGAAATCGGCAACGCTTCGCTTTTCGCGAATCGCTTCCAGTGCTTCATCCTTCGCGTCGTATTGCGTGGCTAACGCGTCGATCTCTCGAACGCGATCGTCTTCCGCTTTGAGAATGTCATCGATTGACCGAGTTGGCGTCGGCTCTTCGACTGGTGTGTTTTCTTCAACCATAATGGTTTCCTTTCTTTTGGTAGGGGTTTCTACTTCGACCACCTCGGTCTGAGGGGTTTCGTCTTCTGGAGATCGGCCGACGCCGACTTGTTCGCTTTGGTCTGCTGGGACGCTGACCAAAGACACTTCCAAAATCTTTGCGCTCACACGCATGTAGGGTTCGTCGCCGCTGGTGTCACGGAACGCGTCGGTGACCTGGTAACCGACACTGACGTTTGATCGAATACCATCGACCACATCGTTGAACGCTTCGGTCGCTTCCGCCGATCGTCCAAACCGTGCAACGGCTTTGGTGCTTTTGCTTTCCGAGTCCAGACGGAAGTTTTCAATCACGCCGACGATTCGGGTCGGATCGTGATCGAGTAACATGGGCATGCGTCCGGATTTGGCGAAGTCCATATCGATGGACTCTTCCGTCGTGTGATCGATCACTTCGTTCATACCGTAGCTCGTTCGATACACCGGTTCTTCGCTGGTCACACCCAAACTCACGGTTCGTGCGTCGACATCGACCGCACCCCGTTCGAGGTTCAGATGTCTGAATTCAGTCGTCATTGTTCGGCTCCTCCGTTGCAATAGGCGTCTGCGCTCCAAACGGTTGGAACGCCAAGTTCAAGTTGTACTGTTCCGCTAACTCGGCTTCCGCCGCGTGTGCTTCAAACAATTCTTCGACATCGCGTCCGTATTGACTTTCCTCGATATCGGACAGGGTGATGAGTCCCGCTTGCAGACTGGTCAAATTCGCGTTGGCTTCTTTCGATGGATCGATCCACGAGAACGATCGGCCGATGAATGTGGCGGCGTCTGCATAGGCTTCGAAATCTTGCATGGACACAAAGCGGTCGACGGCGATGGCTTCACGTAGCCACGCCCGAAAAACGGGTTCGATAAAGTGATCAATGAGAAAACGTTGCAACATCTTGTAACTGTCGCGGTCACCCAGTTCCGCAATCCGTGCGGATGAATACGTGGTCGAACTTAAATCGGAAGCCAATGACTGATACGAAACATTCAACCCGCTGGCGATGCCCCGCAGAATGGCCGCTTCGAAATGCGCGAACGCCGTGGTCGGGTGCGCGGTGTCCCACGATCGCAGTTCATAGCCGGGCGGTAACATCTGAATCGTTCCTGGTTCCGCACTGATCTCCGGTGCGAACCCGTCGGCCTCATCACCGACGAAATCATTGACGCCGTCGGTCGCGGCTTGCAGATACGCAGACTTAGCGGAACCCAATCGGGCAGCGACTAATTCCGCTTCTTCATACCCGTTCAGCATTTTCAATCGAGGCAGGGCGGTGGCTAACCACGGCATGCCACGATTCTGGTCGGCTCGGTCGGCGCGGAAGATGTGCAAGCAATCCGACGCGGAGACAACCGTATGCGCACGGCTACCCAAGGGTGAAACGCCGAGACTGGATTGCACGCCACTGTTTGCCAGGTGGTAGGCGACCGGCCGACCGAACCGGTCGAGTTGGACACCCATGCGAACCGTTTCGCCGTTTTTGAGTGTCTCGTTCATGTCGATGTCCAGCAGATCGACATCAATAAATTGCAGCGCGAAACCCGATGGAAAGTCGCGATCACGGATAAACTTGATCAGCACTTCGCCATCGCGCGCGAGTGATTCCATGCAGAGTCGCTGCGCATCGATCCAGGTGCTGCGCCCATCGGACGTGACGGACTTCGACCACTTGGCAAACGCTGATTCAACCGCGCTGTTGCCGCGTTGATCGAGTCGCCGATCGGCTCCGAGCTTCTTGGATTGCATGCGAATCCCAGCAGGACCGACCACGTTTTGATTCAATAGAGATAAGTATCGACGCACATAATCGTTGTTACGCGCTTGTTCCCTGGTGCGATCACGGACCGTTTGCAACGCCGACGCAATGGATTCGTCGGCGGTTTGGCTGATGGAATTCCAATCGGCGTAGAGTCGACCACCCTGTGCGGCTTGCCAATTGCGTCGCTTGACGTCGCGTTTTTTGGAAAAGAAATCAAGCACGCCCATCAGAACCGCACCTGAACCGTCTGTCCGGTTTTCTGTCCTGCTTGAATACGCTGACGACTAATCTCGGCTTGGACTCTGGACGCATAGTATTGTCGGAACTTGATCAGGTCATCGGTGTGCATGCGAGAGATCGAGCGCCCCGCAATGCTGAAACTAAGTTGATCGAGGGATGCGCGGTTGTTCATCACGGCATCGATGGCATCGAGCGCAGTCTGTGCGTCGGACGGCTTGGGATAGTTCGGCAACACTTCCGTGCGCCCCTGGCGTAATCGCAACCGC
>VTLG01001230.1_pt1 | contig 15581 bp, 13 predicted proteins | sample 4694571 | NCBI WGS metagenome assembly VTLG01 (sample SAMN12604809, study PRJNA352737) | marine metagenome | biome: ENVO:00000447; feature: ENVO:00000209|ENVO:00000569|ENVO:01000036; material: ENVO:00002151; isolation source: viral sequences binned using virsorter ...
ATTGTTGCGGCTAACAGAGCAGCAGGTATATCTTCATTTTTTGATAGCACAGATAGAGAGTTTTTTATAACAGGTGTTCAGATGGAATTAGGAGAAGTTGCACAACCTTTTGAACATGAAACTTTTGCAGATAATTTACAAAGATGTCAAAGGTATTACTATGTTCTTGCAAATGGTACTAGTCAACCGATGGGTACTGGTAGTTGGTATGGTTCAACAGAAATTGATTGGTTTGCAAAAACTCCAGTTACCATGAGAGCAACTCCTTCTCTTGAAGTAGAAGCTGGAACAAATTATTATAGGTCTATTGGTTCTAATACTTATGATGATTTTAATGGGGTAGCTTTAGCAAGTGATAAATCTGTAGAGGGTGTATACCTTTATGCTACAAATGCTGGGCATGGTGCAAGTGGAACACAAGGAGATGCTTCAATAGTTACTACAAATAATGCGAGTGCTAAAGTTGCTTTATCGGCAGAATTATAAAGAGGTATAAATGATTAGTACATACAAAGTAACAAATATAAAATCAGCTAAATATCTTAAACATCATGGAAAGGTAGCATCAATTAATGTTGAGTTTAACAACTCTAATACTGTTCTTTGTGTTCCTATAACAACAGACAATGATGATTACATTGACTTAATGAAACAAGTTGATGCAGGTGAACTTACAATAGAAGAAGCAGACTAATGCTAGGTCATGTCGCCCTTTCTGAAACACCTATCAGTAGTATAAGTAAAATACTCGAAGGTAACGCAGAGATGAGTGGCATTGCTTCTAAGGCAACTGCTGGTATTGGTATACTAACTGGCATTGCAGATATATCTGCTAACTTTGTAGAAGATGTAGAGGGTTCTGCTGTACCAGATATACCAGTGACAAGTATGAGTTTCAACTTTGGATTAGATGATATACCTGGTCGTTTTGTCAAAGGCACAGAACTTGAAACAGATATAGAATTTACATCTGAACAATCTACAGATGGTATTGGCGTATTTACTGGTGCATCAACACAAGATTTTAACTTAACACAGACAGCTACTGGTGAATTATTATTTACAGAAATCGTTCCGAGTGTTACTGTGACTTACACAGAGATCACGCATACAGGTGATAGTTGGACAGAGATTACTCACACAGGCGACACTTGGACAGATGTGAGTACAAATTAGGAGTTATAGATGGCGAGTTCGTATACAGCAAATAACGGCATAGAGAAGATTGGTACAGGCGAACAAGCAGGTACTTGGGGTGCAACAACCAATACAAACTTTGATATTCTTGACAGAGCTATAAATGGTGTAGGTGCGATTACCTTATCTGGTACAACACATACGTTAACAACGACAGATGGTGCGTTGTCCGATGGTCATTTTAAAGTATTAGTTTTTGGTGGCACATTAAGTTCTACAAACACTGTTACCATATCACCTAATGATCAAGACAAACTGTACTTTGTATTTAACAATACCTCTGGCAGTCAATCTATAATAATTAAACAAGGCAGTGGTGCAACTGTTACTGTAGGTAATGGTAAGACTGCTATTGTGTATGCAGATGGTGCAGGGTCTGGTGCGGCAGTTGCACAGATAGAAACTGGATCAGATGAATTTACAGAAGATGTAACCATGAAAACTGGTGATGGTGCTTTGTTAACATTACAGACATCTGACACAACAGTTGTTGATGGTGATGTACTTGGTGCATTACAGTTTCAAGCACCGAATGAAAGTAGTGGTACAGATGCTATAACAGTTGCAGCATCTATCGTAGCTGAAGCAGATGATACTTTTGCTGCAGATAGTAATAAAACTGATTTAGTATTAAAATTAGGTAGTTCTGAAGCTGCAACAGAAAAAATGAGACTGACGCATGAGGGTGATTTAAATCTTGTTACAGATGGTAAATCAATTAACTTTGGTGCTGACAGTGAAATAACTTTAACTCATGTAGCAGATACAGGTTTAACATTAACACACACTGCAACTGGTGCTAGTACACCAGTTGTTTTAAATCTTAAATCGGAAGAAGATGCAATTGCTGATGGTGATGTAATTGGTAAAATCACTTTTACGGCTGGTGATAGTGATGGAACGGATGCAATAGCTACAGCCGCATCAATCGAAGCTGAAGCTGATAATACCTTTGCCGCAGATAATAACCAGACAGACTTAGTGTTAAAATTAGGAAGCTCTGGAGCTGCAACCGAAAAATTTAGGTTTGGACATGGGGGTGTTTTAACAATACCTGCTGATGGAAGCACAGGCACAAATGGTATTCACATGGGAGCAAGTGGTGATTTAAAACTATTCCATGATGGAACAGATTCAAAAATTATAAACAGTACAGGGCATTTTAAATTGTTAGGTGACTCAATAGCATTAAACAATGCGGCTGAGGGTGCAAACTTGGCTCTTTTTACTGCTGGTGGTGCAGCTAAACTTTATTTTAATGGTAGTGAAAAGTTAGCTACTTCATCTGCTGGAGTTAGTGTTACTGGTGCATTAACAGCAAGTGGAGATGTTACAGCTTTTTCTGATGAAAGATTAAAGTCAGATATAGAAACAATAGATAACGCTTTAGATAAAGTTATGAATATGCGTGGCGTGTCATATACCAAACAAGCTGAAAAAGGTGTTGGTGTAATTGCTCAAGAGATAGAAAAAGTATTACCAGAAGTTGTAACAGATGGTGAGTATAAGTCTGTTGCATATGGTAATATAGTTGGTGTTCTTATCGAAGCGATTAAGGAACAGCAAAAACAAATTGATGAATTAAAGAAAGATAAGTAAATATGACGCTACAAAGTAGTGGTTCAATAAGTATGGATCAGATGAGAACAGAGTTTGGCATATCTGGTGCTATATCTATGAGTGACTTGTACAGAGGTGGTAGTGAAGTTCCTACAACGGCAGAAGTAACTGATGCAATATCATCTGTAAGCTATAGTGGTGTATCTGGTGCTACTCTTGGGTACAGTCAAAGATATATGTATGGAAATTTACACACTTATAGTGGTGGTTTAGGTGCAGGTGGTACATGGGCTTATGGTTTTATGTATAACAATTTAGCATTATCATCTGTTTTTGATACTAGGTTAATCAATAATGGTGGTATCACTGGATCAAATTATGTATCAGGGGGTTATGCTGATCATATTTTATTTCATATGGGTACATCCAAAAGTGGTCAAACACTTACAGAAACTTTAACTGCAACAATGGGTAGGGCAGGAACTTATTATGTTCTTGGATATTCGTTAGATAATGGTCAGCTAGGGATTGAGGTTGATACAGGAAGTGGTTTCTCTACAGTGTATAGTTTAGCAACTCAATCAACATCGCTAACTTCAAGATATACTTTTAACGCATCTGTTGGTGATAAAATTAGATTTACCTTAAAAGGAATTGGAGAAGAGATAACTAGGTATTATTACTTGAGTACAAGTAGCAGTGCACAAGATAAAACTGCAAGTGTTAACACTGGTGTTCCGTCATCTGGTACTATAGCTTTTTCTGATTTATATGGAGCAAGTGCATAATGCCATTAACCAAACTACAATTTAAACCAGGTATAAACAGAGAAGTTACAAAATACAGCAACGAAGGTGGTTGGGTTGACTGTGACAAGATACGTTTTCGCTTTGGTTATCCAGAGAAGTTTGGTGGTTGGGAAAAGATGTCAAGCAATACCTATGAAGGTACAGCAAGACGTTTACATAACTGGTTAGCACTTGATGGATCGAACTTTCTTGGTGTTGGCACACATCTTAAATATTATATAGAAGAAGGTGGTACATTTAATGACGTAACACCAATTCGTTCATCAACTACAAACTCTACGACATTTGCAGCTACAAATGGTTCTGCTAATATCACTGTTACAGAGACTAATCATGGTGCGGCAGAAAATGACTTTGTTACTTTCAGCAATGCTGTTAGTTTAGGTGGCTTGGTTACAGCGTCTATACTCAATGCAGAACATCAAATTGTATCTGTAACTAATGCAAATACTTATGTGATTACAGTTAGTGTGACTGCTAACTCTTCTGACAGTGGTAATGGTGGCAGTGCAACAGATGCCGAGTATCAAATAACTGTTGGTCTTGACTCACAGGTTGGTGGTACAGGTTGGGGTGCTGGACTGTTTGGTGGTACAACGGCAGGTGCTTTGACAACACAGTTAGCAGAAGCACTAGATGACAGTGAGACAGCTATTGATGTTGACAGTGCTACAGGAATTACTGCTGGTGATACAATATTAATAGAAGAAGAACTTATAACAGTAGGCACAATTAGCAGTAATACATTAGGAACGGGTGGTGGCCCGTCAACAAGAGGTGCAAGTGGTACAACTGCTGCCACTCATGCAGACAACACAATTGTTCAATTAGCTGTAGGCAATGCATCATCTGATGATGACTTTACTGGTTGGGGTATAGCAGCAGTATCTGGTACAACCCGTGAAATACGAACATGGTCACATGATAATTTTGGAGAAGATTTATTAATAAACCCTAGAGATGGTGCAGTATATTTATGGGATAAAACAAACGGCCTATCAACACGAGCCGTAGAGCTTAGTACATTAGCTGGTGCAGCAAATACACCGACTGTTGCCAAACAGGTTCTTGTAAGTGATATTGATAGACATGTTCTTTGTTTTGGTACTAACACATATGGAACCACGACCCAGGATCCATTGTTAATTAGATGGTCTAATCAAGAGTCTGTATCAAACTGGACAATCAGTTCTGACACAACTGCCGGTAGCTTGAGACTTGGATCTGGGTCAGAGTTTGTACAGGCCGTAGAAACAAAACGTGAGATACTTGTATACACAGATACATCATTACACTCGTTACGTTTTATTGGCGGTGACTTTGTTTTTGGTATACAGCAGATCGCATCAAACATCACGATCATGGGTCCAAAGGCTGCTGTGTCTACAGAAGACTTTGTATTCTGGATGGGCAGAGATAATTTTTATGCTTATGCTGGTGGCACACAAACCCTACCATGTACAGTTAAGGACAAAGTGTTTCTTGATTTTAACAATCAACAAAGAGACAAGGTTGTATCTGGTGTAAACTCAGAGTTTGGTGAAGTTATATGGTTTTATCCATCAGAAACTAACTCACTTAATAATGGTGGCACGGGCGACATAGATAAATATGTTGTATATAACTACAACGAAAAGGTTTGGTACTTTGGTAATTTATCCAGAACAGCATGGATAGACAGAGGTATAAGAAACTTTCCTATCGCTGCATCGTCTTCTTACTTATATAACCATGAAACAGGGTACGATGATGATGGTTCTGCTATGACATCGTTTATAGAATCTGCACCAATGGATATAGGTGATGGTGACAGATTTAGTCTTGTACAAAAGGTTATACCAGATCTAACATTTGAAGGCTCTGTAAATCAGAGCACACCAGTTGCAAACTTTACATTAAAAGCAAGAAACGAACCTGGTGAAGATTATGGTAATACATCTGCTGGATCAACAACACGCACAGCTACATCACCCGTTGAGTTATTTACTAATCAAATAGACTTACGGGCAAGAGGACGTTCTTTTGCTTTACGGGTTGATTCGGATGCTACAGGTATGAAATGGAAGTTAGGATCACCAAGGGTCAGCATTAGACCAGATGGGAGACGTTAATGGTTTATGGTAATTTAGGCGTAACACCGCCAAGACTTCCAGAACCACCAACAGAGATTACACCAGAATATATGTTTGACTTGGTTAGAGCGTTAGAAGTATTTATCAATCAACAACAAAGTTCTGAAACAGAAGAACAATTAGAAACAATTAGCTGGTTCATGGGTCAATGACAATACGTTATAAAAATGCTAAGACAGACTTGACTACAACAAATGCTACGGCTGTATTGACACCCGACAACGCTACCACAGCTGTAATAAAATCTATATTAGTATCAGAAGATAGTGGAAATGCAGACACAATTACGTTAACTATTACAGCAGGTAGTGATGTGTTTAGTTTGTTTAAGGTAAAAGCTGTAAGTGCAAATGGAACTGTTGAACTGTTATCAGCACCGTTGGTGTTGGCAGAGTCAGAAATATTAAAAGCGACAGCAGCTACAGCAAATCGCTTACATGTGGTTGTAAGTTACATGGAAATAAGTTAAGGTATAGCAAAGAGGATATTATATGGCAGGTCTTGGAGATTTATTTAAAAATATACCAGGTATAGGAATAGGCGGAGGTCTTCTTGCTCTTCTATCATTGATGTCTAAAAAAGGTGGACAGGAAGGAATCGGATTACCTCCAGGTGTGAATCTAGAAACTTTAGAAACAACTGATTACCAAGGTGATCCAACAAAGTTTAAGGTTTTTGTTGACAGCAAAACTGGTAAGTTTTATGGAACAGCAGAGGAAAGAGATGAAGCTATTAAAGCAGCTGAAGGTGGATTGATGGCATTGTTTAACTTAGGTGGGATGGCGATGCCTAATTTTGGTGGATTGTTGCGTGGCCCAGGAACAGGTACCTCTGATAGTATACCAGGTATGATATATCAAGATGGTAAACCAGTTCAAAGAGCAGCACTGTCAGATGGTGAATTTGTGATGACCAACAAAGCAGTTAAGGCTGCAGGTGGCGGAAGTATTGAAAAAGGTGCAAAAGCCATGTATGAACTAATGAATAATCTTGAAAGGAGAGCATGATGGCTGTAGCAAGCGGTTCACAACAGACCTTTTTACCTGCTTACCAAGAGAATTATCTTAAAGATCTTTTAGCTGGTGCCTCGGCTCTTGGAACTCAAGGTGGAATGTTTATACCTGAATATAAAGTAGCAGGTATGACACCTCTGCAACAGCAAGCAATACAAATGGGTGCAGCAGGACTAGGTGCATATGCTCCATTCTTTCAATCAGCAGCAAATCAAATGGGTGCAGGTGCACAAACATTAGGAACTGGTTTAGGGACAATTGGCCAAGGTGCAGAAACTGTTGCAGGTTCAACACAAGCTTTTGATCCATCTTCTGTTTCTCAGTTTATGGATCCGTACACTGAACAAGTTATTGAACAAACACAGAAAGACATAGGCCGTCTAGGGGATAGACAACAACAGGCATTAAAAGATAGGGCGGTTGCTGCTGGTGCATTTGGTGGTGGTAGAGAGGCTATCGGTTCAGCAGAGATCGGCAGGAATGTGCTCGATCAACAAGCAAGAACTGGGGCACAGTTAAGATCTCAAGGTTATCAACAAGCTATGGGGCAGGCACAATCAGCGTTTGAAAACCAACAGAGAAGACAGCAACAGGCTGCACAGATATTTGGCGGACTTGGACAGGCTCAAGCAGGTATCGGAGGTGCACAGGCTGCACTCGGTCAAGGACAGGCACAGTTAGGTATGGGTCTGCAAAGTGCACAGCAGCAAGATGTGCAGAATCTATTAGGTTTAGGTGGTTTAGAACAGGCACAGCAACAGGCACAACTTGATGCATATAGACAAACAATTGCTGAAAGGGAGAGATCTCCATATCAAAACATAGGATTTTTATCGGATATATTTAGAGGAGTACCTTCAACTGGTGGTACGTTTACACAACAATATACACCACCACCGAGTATGATATCTCAAGTTGCAGGTCTTGGACTTGGTTTAGCTGGTCTGGGTCAGGCATTCCCAAATATGTTTAGTTTCGGGAGGTAGATATGAATAAACGTGTTTTATCTCGAAGCATGTTCAATCGAACTGCTCGTAATAAACTTTATAATAAAGGCGGTTTACCTTCTGTACAGAAGTTTCAGTTTGGTGGTATGCCAACTCTTCCACCAATAGGCACTTTTGAAGAATTGTTTCAAAGATCTTTAAGAGCAGGGGACAGAAAAGGATTAGGAGCTTTATCTGCAAATCAATTTATACCGCCTGCATTAAAAGCAAGATCAATACAAGAACAACAAAGATTGTTGCAAGAACAAATTGGAAATAGGGCAAGCAAAAACACAAGCATCTTAGATTTTTTAAAAAATTTAGTAAAGCCAACAGATGCACAAAAAGAAATGTCAAAAGATCTTAGTAAAAAAGATGATTCTTTAACGGGTGAGAAATTAAAGGAATTAAAGATCCCTGAACCAGGGCCCTCAGATACTGAAATAATGACTTCCACGATGCCTCCCTCTGAAACAAATTTATCTCAAATAGATTTTGATAAACAAGAACAACCTAAAGGGGTAGTAACACCTAAATCAAATAAGCCAGCTACTGAGGATCCTATGCAATCTGTCCTTGATGCTAAAGTAGTTGAAACACCTTTATCAAAACCAAGTGAATCACAAATAAAATCACAGAAATCGATTAATGAAGCAAAAGCAAAAGCATCCTCTTTGCCTAATACATTAAACGTAATTGAACAGCCAGAGAAACTTAATGTTGTTTCAAACAATATACAAGATCAAGAGGAAGGTAAATCAATTTTGAACAATATTGATTTGATAAAAAAACAAGATCAAAAATTAAATTTAAGTGACATTGATTTAAATAAAAAACTAATGGATGCAATGGGTGCAACAAAAGAAGAAGAGGATTTAACTTTAGAACAGCATTACAAAAAAATAGAAGAAATAAGTAAAGTTCTTGATCTTGATGTAGATCCAAAAGAAGAAAATAGAATGAGAGCATTTAACATAGCTATGTTTGGCTTTGATTTAGCAGCACAAGAAAGTCCAAACGCACTTACTAATTTAGGAAAAGCTGGAAGAAATTTTGTTAAACGGGAAATGGATACAGCAAAAGAAAAGAAAAAACAGAAAAAAGAATTGAAAAAATTTAATTTAACTAATGCTCTAATTAACGATAATGCAGAAACAAAGTTTTTTAGAGAGATGAAAAAACAAAGAACCTCTCAAGAATATGATTGGTTAAAGACAGAACTTCAAGATGAAACGAAGAGAGACATAGCGTCTGCACAAATAGCAGCAAACAAAGCTAATTTAACAGCAAGTCTTGAATTAAAAGAAAGTATGTTTAATGCTGCTCAATCGTTAAAAGCAGACTTAGCTAATTTAACATCCAAGGATAGAAAAGAAATAGCTCAACTTCAAGCTAACTTACAAATAGCTGGTTTAGATCAAAAAGCTTTTCAATTTGATGAGAGCATGAATTTTAATGAATGGAAGACAAATCTTGACAATGAATTAACTAAAACAATCGCAGATAATAGAAACGAATTTAGTGTACTAAGTTCTGTTGTTGGTAACTTTGATGCAGCTAACAGTGCTGTGTATCAAGTCAGAAGAAATGCTGGTTTAAGAGGTGAGGATATATTTGGAACTAGAACCTTGGACGATGGTTCTAAATTAACTTTTATGGAAGAAGTTGCTCAATACGCTAAACTTTTACCTAGCAAAACTAAATTAGGTCCACAACCTTATGATCAAGAAAGATTCACTCAAGATTTAAAAAGAACTATCATGGGTAATCAAACCAGTATAGATGAAATTCTAGCAGTTGCTCAACAAAACAATCCAGGCAAAAAAATTACAACAGCTAGTCCAGAGTTTGCAACTGCATTAAATCAAGTGATTAGTAATTTAACCTCTGGTGGTGGGCAAACAACAGCTACAGAGACTAATGAAATAGTAGACTTATCAAAATAATAAAATGTCAGAAAATTATACATATGAAGGAACAACATATACTTTTGAAGATGGTGTTTCAGAGGCTGATAAAATAGCAAGAATACAAAGCTATTTAAAAAAGAATCAAGAAGAACCAAAGCCAGAAGAACCAAAGCCAGAAGAATCTGAGGGAGTTTTTAAAGAAATAGGTGAAGGAATTATTTCTGGTGGAATAGGTATAGGACAAGGGATTGGTGAAACTGTTGCATCTTTCTATGATGCGATACAAGATACTAATTATGCGTCAGATGTTACTAAATCTGGAAATGATTTAAGAAAATATTTAGGTGTTGATCCCACTGGTTTTGCAGGGAAAACAGCAGAGATCGTAACACAATTTGCTGTTCCAGGGTTAGGTGCCGCTGCTGCTGTAAGTAAATTTTCAAAAGCAGGTAAACTTGTTGATAGACTTACAAAAGCATCTTTAAAAGGTAAAAAAACACCTTCAACAACTGGTGCTAGATTTGCACTTGGAGCAAAACAAGTTGCCGCTGCAGGTGTTGCTGATGCTTTAGTGGCGACTGATGGTATTACAACAATTGGAGATTTTTTTGAAGGTGGTCCTACACAAACTAATCAGGAAATAGGTTTAAAAGGAAGACAAGAAGCAGCTAGGAGAATAACAAATAAATTAAAATTAGGTATTGAGGGTGCTGCAGCAACAGTTGTAGTGCCTCAAGTTCTTACTGGCGTTGCTAAAGGAGCAGAAGTTACTGGTGCAGATGTTGTAGTTAGAGCTCCTGCAAAAGCGATAACTACTTTTGTTGATAAAAACATTACAAGTCATTTAGGTAATTATCTAGACGATATAGAAACAAAATCTTTATTTACAAAAGAAGGCTTAGTAAAAGAAAATATAAAAGGTAAATTAACTGGGCAAACTATTAAAAGAAGAGACAGTGTTACTGGAAAAGCCTTAGATTTTGGAGAGGATGTTATAGCAAAAATATCTGGATGGTTTAGATATAGAGGAGCATTACCAGAACAAATTGCTGAAGCCAGATCCTTAATACCAGGAGTTAGCGAAGCAGCTATAACAAAGGCTACAAAAACATTAAACAGTTTGGAGAAAAACCTTGATCTAGGTTTAAAAGAATACTCAAAAGTTGTAGAGAGTGTAGGCGATACAAATCTATTAAGAACACAAATGTTTGATACCATTGAAGAGATTTTGACTAATCCATCTTTTGGTAAAAATGCAACTAAAAACAAGACAACATTAAAGCAAGAATACAAAGAATATTTTGATGCATTACCAAATGATCAAGTTAAAAAGTATGTTAGTTTTGCACTTGACGATATTGTGGCCATGAGAAATCAAGTTGATGGTCTTAGTAAAGAGATATTGAAAAGCGATTACTTATCAATGTTAGATAAGATAATTACAAAAGAAGGTGATGAAAGTGTTGGAGATACTATAAGACAAGTTATTCAACATAATTTAAATTCATACCTTAGAAAAAGATATAAAATATATGAAGATGCAAACTATAAACCTACTAAGGAAGCAATTGAAGAGGGTGTTAGAGGGTTTAAAGCAGATAAAGAAAGCACAATAAAAGAGTTAAGAAGAATAGCAGGAGAAAATAATAAGGACATAACTGAATATGGTTTAACAAGATCGGGTGATGATATTGTTTTAGAAGGTATGAGAGTCACTGATGAACAAGCTAACTTAGCTGTTGAATCATTTTTAAGAAGATTTAGACCATTCAAAAAAAACAATCAATTGATAGGTAGTGTTGGCGAGTATAAGTTAAATACTAAACTATTTGAACAAACTAAAAATTTAAAAAAATATGAAAGAGAACTTTTAGGAGAGATAAAAAGTCCAAGAGAAGCTTTTTTAGGAACAGTTGCAGACTTGTCTGAATTTAAAGCAGTGGATAAATATTTTGCTAAAATAAGAGATTTGGCAAAAAATGATGAGGGTATCGGTAGACTTTTTAGAGATACTGAAGGGATGACACCGCTTCAATTGTCTGGCGAAAAAAGAATGAAAAGAACAATCATAGGAGAGGATCAAACATTAAAAGATTCTCCTTGGGGTACTTTAACTGGATACTCTGTTCCAAATGAAATATATGATGATTTAACAAGGTTTTTAATAGGTGATACTAAAGCAATTGGTAATATGACAAGAGCAGCATATTCTGGTTTTTTAAAAGGAAAGGGATATGTTCAATATGGTAAAACTGTTTTATCACCTATCACTCAAATTCGTAACGTAACCACCGCTTCTTTATTTGCTCTTGCTCAAGGAAATATAGGTAGAGGTGCTAGTTTAGGAGAGTCAGTTCGTCTCGTTGGAGATGATATATTTACAAACGTACCCAAGGATAAAGTATTAAAAGAATTAGAAGAACTAAAAGAGTTAGGTGTCATTGGAACGCAAACTGAATTAAGAGAAATACAAGATCTAATATCTCAAGGGTTAGGATACTCTGATAAATTTTCTAATTTAAATGTTAGAGTTGGTGAAAAATTTGGATCTAAAGTAACGGACAGTGGACTTGGTAGATTTTTAGGAAGTGTTAATAGAAAAGCACAAGATTTATATCAAGGCGGTGATAACGTATGGAAAATATATAACTACAAATTTGAAGTTAACAAACTTCAAAATGCTCTTCGTGAATTATCTTTAGAAGACAAAATTAAATATTTATCTAGAAACAGTAGTGTTCCTATAAAAGAAATTAATCCTAAAATTGCTGAAAGATTATTGAAAGAAGAAGCTGCGAGAATTGTTAGAAATACAGTTCCAAACTATAATATGGTTCCAGAAATTGTAAAAGAATTAAGAAAACTTCCAACTGGTAATTTTATTGCTTTCCCATCAGAAATTATAAGAACAGGATTTAATACCATAAAAAAAGGATTGGAAGAAGTATCTTCTGATATACCAGGTGTTCAAAGAATAGGACTTAGAAGACTTTCTGGTGCTGCCGCTGCTTTTGCAATTGTACCAGAAACTTTAAGTCAAATAGCATATAGCGTAAGTGGTGTGACAAAAGAAATGATGGATGCATATCAAAGATCTTTGGCTCCGCCTTGGGAAAAGAATGCAAGACTTATACCCACTGGAACTGACAAGGATGGGAACATTAAATACGTTAATTACAGTTATTCAAATCCATATGACCTTTTAGAAAGAACAGTTAACGGAGCATTGAATAATTATTACAATGCTAAAAATTTAGGATTGTCTACAGCTAATTCTGTGACAAAAGCTTTTGATGAAAGTTTACTTGAATTTGTAAGACCTTTTACAGACGAGGCAATTTTAACTGGAAAAATAAGAGATGTCATAGACCCTCAATCACAAGCACCGATTTTAGGAAATGTAGAAAGGTTTCTGGCAAATATTTTTGGCGGTAGAGCTGGTATGACTCAAACGGGAGCAAGAGTTTACAGTGAAGAAGATAGTGAAGCAGACAAAGCTTCGAAAAAATTTAAACATATAATAGGAGGTATGTTACCAAGCATTATCCCGTTGCAAGTTTCAAAAGGAACTTTTGAAGTAAGTAGATTTGCTGAAGGTTTTTTAAATACTCTTGTAAGAGAAACTCCTCAAATGGATAGACAAGGAAGAGTTAGAGAGTTACAAGACGAATTAATTAGAGCATTTACTGGTGTGACAGAAAATACAGCTGATATTCCTCTTGGATTAAAATATAAAGGATTTGAGTTTGTAGATTCTAATAAAAATGCTTCTGGTATTTTTAATCAAATTGCAAGACAAAAAAATGTTACCGCAGAAATGTTAGAAGATGCTTACATAAAAGCTAATGAAGCACGATATAGAGTTCACAATGAGTTTAATACTGTTATAAATGACATGAGAGAAGCAGGTTTAGACGATATTAAAATTAGAAGAATATTTAGAAAAGCAGATATATACGGAGTGAGAGATATTATAAGAGGTAATTTTGATGCCTTTGAAGTTTCGGATCAAATTAAAGATCAGATGAGACAAAACAATACCAAATCTATTTTAGATAGTTTACGACCTAGGTTTAGAGAAATTAGGAGAGAGTTTGAAAATAGAGAATTTGGAGCACCAACGACTGAGATAAAAGAAGATGAACAACAACCTAGTATTTTAAATAATTTAATTCAGACGATAATACCAAAAGCTGATGCTTCTCCCACAATGCCTACACCACCCGTCAACGTACCACCGCCTTCACCAGCATCGAGTGTAGGAGAAATAAACCCGCTACTCGTGCCTAACCCAACTACAAGAGCAACATTCGGGAGTCAATAATGGACTTAGAAAAATTAAAAGATCAACTCATCATTGATGAGGGGGTCAAGTACGAAACATACCTCGATCATCTTTCCCTAAAGACAGTAGGGATCGGACATTTGTGCCGTGAGGATGAACCAGAATATGATCTGGAGTTAGGTGCAAAGGTATCCGAGGACAGAGTTACAGAACTCTTTGAACAAGATATACAGACTGTTATCCAGGACTGCAAGAAAGTCTATGATGATTGGGACAAACTACCAGAAGAGGTAAAACAGATTGTAGCAAACATGATGTTTAACCTAGGCAGACCAAGATACACCAAATTTCGTAAACATATACAAGCTGTTATGGATGGCAATTGGCAGGAAAGTGCAAATCAAATGCGTGACTCGAGGTGGCATAAACAGGTGCCAAATCGGGCGGAGCGTTTATGTAAGCGTATGGAAGAAGTAACTGTATGAAGCAATGAAGTCTTTTTTCTATAATTAAAATTTAAAAAATTTAAAAATATATATAAAAAGTTTTAAAAAAGGCTTCATAACTTCATCCTTCTACTCCCCAACAGAATTTTTGTTGGCCACTGACAGCCTGCCATTCTCTACCAGGTCTGTTTGTCCAACCTTTGTGTTTGTTAATTACAACTTCATGTAAAAGTTTCCAACCAACACCACGCATACTAGCACCGCTTTCTGCTTGTAGTGTATATGTTATAATTCTTTTACCACCCATAGCTTTCCAAGCTCTCCAACAACAAGCATAAAGAAAACTACATGTTCCTTTTGGTGCATCATCAAGAACACAGCACCTTGTAACTTCAGCCGTAACACCATCATCTTTTCTAATTGCTACGGGTCTTCCTGTAATTGCTACTCCAACAAGACGTTCACCATCTGAACATCCAACAGAAAACTTCGCACCTGCTACAGGTTTGTTATGTCTATGAAAACTAGCAACAAATTCGTTTGCTTCTTTTAAATTAATTGGAACAGCGATTAGTTTGCTCATACTCCGCACATCCCATCACATTCATCAAGAAAAGAAAGTTGTCCCTTGTCCTCTAACGTATCAAAATCAACTTCATCTAAAGGTTTAAGTGTCTGATGAACATATTGATCTAAATCTTTTTCGTTTGCTTTTCGTATCTTCTTGTCGAAGTCTATAGCCTCTTGAAAACTCTCTGGATCATTCTTTCGCATGTCTCTCCACAAATCATTACTATGGTATGGACATCCTATACATGCAGACTTAGCTAACTTTCTTCCAGGGTAATGTGTATCAAACCATCTAAGACAATCCCTTCGGCTCATTCTCTTTTCAATCAAAGGCCACCGATGTTTAATATAATAATCTCTTGACTCTTTGATTCTTTGCATCTCATCTAAACTAATACCAATCCATGACTCACATATAAGATCCTTTGCTCTTTGTCTCGGTTTCAAACCCATTACATCTCGAATCTTTTTACGAATTGGTTCTAACTTATAGTCGTTTGTGCATTGTCGTCTTCCGATACCATGCTTTGTAAAGAAAGGCATTGTCACAAAATTAGTCCCTCTTTTGTTTTTACCAGCCAAGGCATGATCTTTTATGTTACCTTCTGATACTCTGTATACGGGAAATGGTAACTGCTTTTCTAGCCAATCAAGATGTTCGTATACATCCTTT
>VTLG01001948.1_pt1 | contig 15581 bp, 14 predicted proteins | sample 4694571 | NCBI WGS metagenome assembly VTLG01 (sample SAMN12604809, study PRJNA352737) | marine metagenome | biome: ENVO:00000447; feature: ENVO:00000209|ENVO:00000569|ENVO:01000036; material: ENVO:00002151; isolation source: viral sequences binned using virsorter ...
CAGCATATCAAGTTCCTATTAACTTCTTAGGTAATTTAAAAGAGAAGAGAGATGTTGCTATTCAGTTGGATAACATTAGTATGGAAGATGATTATGAAGGAAATTTTGATACTAGAAGAGCATTAATATACACTTTAAGTTTTACTGCAAAAACAACACTCTTTGGTCCTATATCAGATGTTACTGGTACTGTTATCAAGAAAACTTCTGTTGGATACGTTGCTGGTTCTAAGGCACCTGGTGTCTCAGCAGAAAGAGATCTAACTTATAGTACTACTGCAAGAGCAACTAAAGACTACACTGGTGACGTAGTTACTCTTCTTGCAGAGAATGTAGATTTAATTGAAACAGTTATTGAAGTTGATGATGGAACCAAGATTGAAGCAGAGAAATACATCTATGTTGGTCAAGAAGAGATGTATGTTGAATCTGTTACTGGTAATAAGATGACTGTTAAGAGGGGTCAGGATAATACAATGGAACAGAATCATGTGAAGGGAGCACAGGTCAAGGGTATCAATTATCCAGGAACTGATGATAATGCTCTTATCCAATTTGGTGATGATTTTGGATTTGATGGTACTATAACTTGAGGAATATATTATGCCAGTTAATGATGCTAAATTAGATGAAACTCTTAATATTACCCCTACTAAAGTTGAAGTAGATGAGAGTTCTGTTTCTGTTGGAGTTGAGAGAGAAAAACCAGATAGGTTAACTAAGAGCGATATTGAGAAAGATTATGACTATACAAGAGGTAATCTTTATAGTATAATTGAAAAAGGACAAGAAGCAATTAATGGTATTCTTGAACTTGCTCAAGAAAGCGAAATGCCTAGAGCATATGAAGTTGCTGGTCAGTTAATTAAAAGCGTTTCTGATGCAACTGACAAATTAATGGATCTTCAGAAGAAAGTTAAAGACGTTAATAAAGAAGAAGAATCAAAAGGTCCTACTACTGTCAATAATGCGCTTTTTGTTGGTTCCACAGCAGAGTTACAGAAACTTTTAAAGCAAAATACTCCAAATAAATAAGATATATGGGAAACTCTGTATTGACGAATGACAGATAATAAACCTAAGAATAATGATGCCTTAAATAGTTTCTTTAGCTCCATTGGTAGTGAAAAGAAAAAGATAAAGGAAGAAAAGAAAGAGTTGATAGGTGATATCTCTCTTGATGATGTGTTTTCGTCAATTAACGAAGAAACTAAAAAATTAAAAGCAAAGAAAAGAAAACTTCAAAAAGAAGCAAAAGCATTTGAAAATTTCTTATTCTCTGATGATAAGAAATCTGGTGGATTTACTAGTATTAAGGATTCAATTGCTAATGGTCCTATTCCTGATGCAACTCCACAAAAAGTAGAAGAAGATATTGATGAAGCAGTAGAAGCATTAGAACAGGTTAATAAAGAAGATGAAGGAACTATTGACCATGCTATTCAGATATTAGATAAACTTAATGAAAAGAATGAATTAACAGAAGAATCTTCTACTCCAGAACTTTCTAAAATTAGAAAAGAACTCGATGTTCTTAAACAGATTGTTAATACACAAGGTGGTGGAGGAGAAACTAGACTTCAGTATCTTGATGATATTGTTGGGGTTGCTACTAACCTTAGTGAATATGAAGGTAAAGTTTTAACTGTAGAAACTTCTGGACCTACTGGACAACCATTTATATTCAAAGCAAGTGCTGCAGCAGGAGCTGGTGGTACTTGGGCAGTAGATTCTGAACCTGCATCCGAAGCAACTGGTATTCATACTACTAAAAATGTTGGTATAGGAACTACAGTTGCTAATGCTACTTTATGGGTAGAAGGAGATGCAAGAGTTACTGGTGTTATAACTGCTGGTTTATTTGTTGGAGATGGTACAGGATTAACCGGTGTTGCATCCACAGATTATATTATTACTGGAACTGCTGCAACCTTTAATAATACTGTTAATTTTAATGCTCCAATTTTAGTTAATAATGGAGCTAATTTAACAGGAGTTGTTACAGGGTTAAATGTTTCTGGAGTTTCTACTTTAGGTATTGTAACAGTAGGTACTACTGGAGCAGATTTAACAGGAACAATTAATGTTTCTGGTGCTTCTACTATTGCTAGTTTAAAAATTAGTGATTTAACTTCAGGTAGAGTTGTTTATGGTGGAAGTGGTGGAGAAATACAAGACAGTAGTAATTTAACTTTTGATGGGACTAATCTTACAGTTGGTGGAAATGTATCAGTTGGTGGAACAATAACATATGAAGATGTAACTAATGTAGATTCTATTGGTATTATAACTGCCAGAGCAGGTATTAATGTAACAGGTGGGGTTTCCACTATAACCACAGGAACAGGATTAGGAACAGTTCATATTGGTACTGGTAGTACTACAGTTATAGTTGATGGTGATGCAAGAGTTTTAGGAATTCTTACAGTAGGTAAAGGTTCTGTTACTATTGATGGTACTAATAATACTATTACTTCTGGTATTGTTACTATTACCAATTCTGAAATTATTCTTGGTGAGAATGTTTCTATTAATGCATCTGCTACTGGTATTAACTCCGCACCTAATGTTTTATATGTTGCTAAAGATGGTAGTGATTCTGAAAATGGAACATCTATTGATAATGCATTCTTAACCATTGCTGGAGCATGTGGCGTAGCAACTGGTGGAACTACTATTAAAGTTCTTTCAGGAACTTACGTAGAAAGTAATCCTATTGAAGTTCCTGCTAATGTTTCTATTGTGGGTGATGATCAAAGATCTGTAAATGTAAGTGGAAGTACTGCACATAAAGATATATTCTCTGTAAGGAAGGGAGTTAAGTTAGCAAATATGACCTTCCAAAATCATGTTGCACCAGGAGCTGCTGTTGGTTTCCCAACACATACTATTGCTGAAAATGTAGGTGGTGGAGCATGGAAAGGACCATATGTTCAGAATTGTACTAGTAAAACTACAACAGGAACTGGTATAAGAATTGATGGTGCTCAAGCAAGATCATTGAAAGCTATGAATGTTGATGCTTTCACTCAATATAATGAAGGTGGAGTAGGAGTTGCTGTTACTAATAATGGATTTGCACAACTTGTTTCATTATTCACTATATGTTGTGATGAAGCAGTTACTTGTGATAAAGGTGGACAAGCAGATATAGCAAACAGTAATTGTAGTTTTGGTACATATGGGTTAGTTTCTAGAGGTGTTGGTAATTTAGAGTATAGTGGTATTGTTACTTCTACAGGAACAGTAGATACTAAAGAAATTTCTATAAGTGGTTTAAGTACTACACCTTATACTATTACTAATTTTGTATATGATAATAATCTTGGAGTTGCAACAGTAACTACTAGTGCGGCTCATGGATTTAATGTTGGAATGGGAGTATCTATTTCTGATATGACCTTAACTTGTTCTTTTGGTACTAAAGTATATCCATACCAAAAACCTTATGTATTTGAGATTGATGAGGTTCCATCTACCACATCATTTGTAATTAATGTTGGAGTATCTACTGTTACTCATACTTGGAGTGATGGTGGTGGTAAGGTAGTTTTAGATATTGATAGACCATATGATGGGCAGGTTGCTTATTTTGATACTCTTTATTATGAGGTTAATAAGATTACAGTTACTAATGCAGGGGGAAGTTATACATCTACCCCAACAGTAACTATTGCTGATCCTACTGGACCTAATGGAGAAACAGCTACTGCATATGCTACTATTGAAGATCAAAAGATAAAGTCTATTACTATGATTAATGGGGGAAGTCAGTATACTTCTGCACCTAATGTTACTATTACTGGTGGAGGAGGTTCTGGTGGTGCTGCTACAGCAAGTGCTTATCCACTTTATTACACAATAAATAGTTCGACTCCTATTGTATCTGGAATATCAACATTAACTCTTGAAAATAAATTATTAAGCACTGTTGGTGTTGGTTCAACTGCATATTTCTATCCTGCTAGTAGAATAATTGCCAGTTCACATACCTTTGAATATGTTGGATCTGGTAATACTATTACTATGGCAACACCAAAACGTGGAGGGGTAACTATACAAGCAAATGAAGTTGTTACTGAAACAGGTGGTAAAGTACTTTATACAAGTACAGACCAAGCAGGTAATTTCAGAATAGGTGACAATTTGCAAATAAATCAAACTACAGGTACAATTAGTGGAAGGGCTTTTAGTAAAAGTTTATTCTCCGAAATGACACCATTTATCTTGGCACTCAGTTAATATGGCATTAGCACTTAATAGATTTCAAACAGAAACATTAGAAGTAACTACTTCTAACCAGACTGCCTATACTGCGCCAACTGGTTATACTTCTATTATTCTTTATGCTCATGTTACTAATGTTGGGTCATCTGCAGCAACTGTAACTATGTCTCATGTTAGATCTAGTACTACTACTCAAATTATTAAAGAAGGAAATGTACCAGTTAATGATGCATTCATACCTATGGATGGTAAATTAGTTCTAGAGACAAGTGATTCTATACAGGTTTCAGCAAGTGCTAATAGCACTTTAAAACTTATTCTAAGTATTCTAGAGACAGCAAATGCCTAGACTTATCAGCGTAGTTAATAGATTTGGTGCTGTCGGTATTCAAAGCGATGGTACTAAACTCAGCGATGGAGATCAACTTAATTTTCAAAGTAATAGAGTTGAAGTTCAAGCTGGTATAGCAACTGTTTATTCTGATCCATTAACTATAGTTGGTTTATAGATAAATATTTAAAAAGTCTCTGATAAAATGACAAGTTCTATAGTTAAAAAAGTATTAGATAGACTCGAAGGAGAAAAGGAATTAAAAATCCTAGAATCTAATAATGAAATTAAACAACCAAAATTATGGGCAAGAGCAAAAGAATTAGCAGAAGAAAGACATAAGGTTTATAGTCCAGATGCTCATGGTTGGGCAATTAGATGGTATCAACAAAAAGGTGGAGTGTTTAATTGCTTAGTTGATGAAGAAGTAAAAGAAGAAAAAATTGAAGAAGTAGCAACAACTAGAATTCCTGCTCAGAATGGTAATGTATATGAATTAATGTATACTTGGAGAGGAAAGGGATATTATTGTAAGATGTTCTTCCCCAATACTAAAAAACCATCTACTAAAGAAGTTCAAATTGCTTTAAATCAAGTTTATCCTAGTGCTACTTTAAAAGCTTTTCATTTATCTGCTGTAGATTATGGTGATCCTTATATCCACGCTGGAACGGGGGATGGTTTTACCGACAAGTAAACTGAGGTTTTAATTATGAGTGCTGCTGAAATATATCTTGGTAATCCTAACTTAAAGAAGGCTAATACCCAGATTGAGTTTACAAAGGAGAATATAGAGGAGTACGTTAAGTGTAAAGAAGATCCTGTATATTTTGCTAAAAATTATATTAAGATTATTACTTTGGATGAGGGTCTACAACCTTTTAGACCTTATCATTTTCAAGAGGAATTAATTGAAAATTTTCATCAGCAGAGATTTAATATCTGCAAGATGCCACGACAGACTGGTAAATCTACCACTGTTGTGGCATTTCTGTTGCATTATGCCGTTTTTAATTCAAGTGTTAATATTGGTATTCTTGCAAACAAAGCAGCAACTGCTAGAGAATTATTAGGTAGATTGCAGATTGCTTATGAGAATTTACCTAAATGGATGCAGCAGGGTATCTTATCCTGGAATAGAGGATCATTGGAGTTAGAAAATGGATCAAAAATACTTGCTGCAAGCACGTCTGCTTCAGCAGTCAGAGGTATGTCTTTCAACATTCTTTTTCTTGATGAGTTTGCCTTTGTTCCTAATCATATTGCTGACGCGTTCTTTTCCTCTGTATATCCTACTATCACTTCTGGTAAATCCACAAAAGTCATAATAGTTTCAACCCCACATGGTATGAATCATTTCTACCGATTGTGGCATGATGCTGAAAGAGGAAAAAATGAATATATACCAACTGAAGTACATTGGTCTCAAGTTCCTGGTAGAGATGAAAAATGGCGACTTCAAACTATTGCTAACACATCTGAACAACAATTTAAAATTGAGTTTGAATGTGAGTTCTTAGGATCTGTTGACACTTTAATTGCTCCTAGTAAATTAAAAGCTTTAGTTTATGAAAATCCCAAACAACGAAATGCTGGTCTTGATGTTTATGAAGAACCAATAGAAAAACATGACTATGCTATTACTGTAGACGTTGCTAGAGGGGTTGGAAATGATTATTCAGCATTTATAGTTGTAGACATTACAGAGTTTCCCCATAAAGTAGTAGCAAAATATAGGGATAATGAAATTAAACCAATGTTATTCCCTAGCATTATACAAGAGATAGGAAAAAAATATAATAGTGCATTTGTTTTATGTGAAGTAAATGATGTTGGAGATCAAGTAGCTTCTATATTAAATTATGATATGGAATATACTAATTTGTTAATGTGTTCTATGAGAGGTAGAGCAGGTCAAGTTGTAGGTCAGGGATTCTCTGGTAAGAAAACACAACTTGGTGTTAAGATGTCTAAGACTGTTAAGAAGGTTGGTGCTCTTAATTTGAAAACAATTATTGAATCTGATAAATTAATATTCAATGATTATGAAATATTAAGCGAATTAACTACTTTTATTCAGAAGCATAATTCATTTCAAGCAGAAGAAGGATGTAATGATGACCTTGCAATGTGTCTTGTAATCTATGCATGGTTAGTTGCTCAGGATTATTTTAAAGAACTTACAGATCAAGATGTTAGGAAAAGATTATATGAAGAGCAAAAGAATCAGATAGAGCAAGATATGGCTCCATTTGGTTTTATGAGTGATGGATTAGATGGAGAAGATACTTTTACAGATGATGAAGGTACTAGATGGTTTACTGATGAGTATGGTGATAAGGGTGGGGGAGTAGATATGAGTTATATGTGGGATTATATGTAATGGATATAATAGATGAACAGATTAAATTAAGTCATTTATTATTCTCTGAAAGAAAATGTAATGTATGTGGTGAAGTAAAGGATTTAGTTAGTGAATTTTATCTAACTCGTAAAGAAAGAGGAACCTTACCATCTGCTTATTCTTATGAATGTAAGATCTGTACTATAAGAAGAGTAGTAGAAAATAGAAAAAAACATAAGACTTTCTCAGATTGGTCTTATCCAGATTGGTAGTGTTCGTGCGAAGCTTCCCCTCTGAAAACATCAAAAAGAATAAATATTTTCAGATAAACTGAGACTTTCGGAGACAAAAACATGGCGACTCCTCAATTATCTCCTGGTGTATTAATCAGGGAAGTTGATCTAACAGTCGGAAGAGCCGAGAATGTATTAGATAACATTGGAGCAATTGCTGGACCTTTTAAAATTGGACCAGTTAATGAAGTTACGGATATTCAAACTTCGCAACAATTTATTGATACATTTGGTAAGCCACTTTCATCTGATAGACAATATGAATATTGGATGGCTGCTTCATCCTTCCTATCATACGGAGGAGTTCTTAAGGTAGTTAGGGCTGGTGGTACTACTTTGAACAATGCTAATGCTGGTGTAGGTGTGGCATCTACTAATGCATTGCAGATTGACAATAAGGATGATTACGAAGGTAATCACTCCACATCAACAGACTTCACTTATGCTGCTAAGAACCCAGGTTCTTGGGGTAATACAATGAAGATTTGTACCATTGACAATGCTGCTGACCAGATAATTGGTATTACTACCGATAATCCTAGTAGTGCTGGAATGATTATTGGATATGGTGTTACTGTTCAATTAACAGATGCAGTAATTCCTGGTGCTGGTTCAACCTCAGGGTTTACAGGTTATCTAAAAGGAATTATCACTGGTGTTTCAACAGATGCTGTTGCATCTCAAAGTTCAATAGATGTTAAGATTGTATCTAGAGTATCATCTGGTGGAACAGAAACTGCTATAAGTTACGCAGAAAGTGATCCTGCTAAGTCTTATGAAGCAAGTGATACTATTAGCTTTGTAAACAACTCTGGTATTAATACTGGTGGTGGTGGAGCAACAGGTGTTACTTATTCAATTAGAGATGTTAATGATTGGTATGATCAACAAACTCTTGGATTAACAAATTCTACAGTTTACTGGAAGGCAATTGCTGGTAAACCTGTTACAAGTAATTATGTTAATGAAAGACAAGGTGCTAATGATGGAATGCACATTGTTATTGTTGATGATACTGGAGACATCACAGGTATTCAAGGAAACATCCTTGAGAAGCATACTTTCTTATCAAAAGCAAAAGACGCATCCGCTGATGGAGAGTCTGGTAAGAAGACATACTACAAGGATTATCTTGTAGATAACTCCTCACAAATTTGGGCTGGATATAACCCATCACAAGGAGTTGATGCTTATTGGTTAACTGATCCTAAAGCAGATGGATTCTCTTCAAGTTATACTAAAGTAACAACAGGAGATGGTCTGTGGGGACAAAATGCACAAGGAGTTAATTTTAGTAGCCTAGGAAACAACACTTATACATTAGGTGGTGGAGTTGATTATACTGCCACTAATGGTATGACTGCTACTCTTGGTAACTTACTTACTGCATATAACAAGTTTGAAAACAAAGATGATGTAGCAGTTGACTTCTTAATAATGGGTCCTGGTCTAGACGTAGAGGCTCAAACTCAAGCAAAAGCAAATCTATTAATATCTCTTGCTGGTGCAAGAAAAGATTGTGTTGCTTGTATTTCACCTCACAGAGCAAATGTTGTTAATGTTACCAACAATACAACTCAGACCAACAATCTACTGAAATTCTTCAGTCCACTCTCCTCCTCATCTTATGCAGTATTTGATAGTGGATATAAGTACATGTATGACAGATTCAACAATGAGTTCCGTTGGATCCCATGCAATGGAGACATTGCTGGATTAATGGTAAGAACAGGCATACTTGCTTATCCTTGGTTCTCACCTGCTGGTCAGCAAAGAGGTATTCTTAATAATGCTGTTAAACTAGCATATACTCCTAACAAGGATCAAAGAGATCTTCTTTATTCTTCAAGGATTAACCCAATTATCAACCAGAAAGGTCAAGGAATTCTCCTATTTGGTGATAAGACTGGATTAGGATATGCATCTGCATTTGATAGAATCAATGTTAGAAGACTATTCCTAACTGTAGAGCAAGCACTTGAAGGTGCAGCAAATGCTCAACTATTTGAACTCAATGATGTTAACACAAGGTCAAACTTTGTGAATATTGTTGAACCATATCTAAGAGATGTACAGGCTAAGAGAGGTCTTTATGACTTCCTAGTTGTTTGTGATGAAACTAATAACACTCCTGATATTATTGATAATAATGAGTTTAGAGCTGATATTTACTTGAAACCTGCCAAGTCTATCAATTATGTCACTCTAACCTTCGTAGCCACCAGAACTGGTGTTGCATTCGAAGAAGTTGTAGGAACTGTTTAACTTTATTAAATAACATATAGGAGGATCATTAACAATGGCCGAAACAAGAACACTCTCACAATTTAAGGCAAAACTGGCAGGTGGTGCTGCCAGAGCTAACCTATTTGAAGTATCAATTCCTACTTTTCCGTCCTCAATCCAAGGTGCTTGGGGACCTGGTGATGATGCTGAAAATGGTATCTTTAAATTCTTATGTAAATCAGCAACACTTCCTGCTTCGAACGTAGGGAGCATTGATATTCCTTTTAGGGGAAGAATTCTAAAAGTTGCTGGAGATAGAACATTCGATGACTGGACAGTTTCAGTTATCAATGATGAAGACTTTAAACTAAGAACTGCATTTGAACAGTGGGCAAATGTTATGAGTAAGTTGGATGATGCAACTGGTGTCACTAATCCATCTGCTTACATGACTGATGCTTATGTTCAACAATTAGGTAGAGGTGCTACTGCAAATTCCGATGGAAATGCTGGTGGAGACTCCTCAATTCTAAGGACATATAAATTTTATGATATCTTCCCAACCACAATTGGTGAAATTGCTGTAAGTTATGATAGTTCTGATGAAACAGAGCAATTTGATGTAACCTTCAAGGTTCAGTACTTTACAATTGGTAATTCACTACAATCTAGTGGTTCTGGAGGAGAGGTTTTAATTTCTTGATAAATAGTGCTATAATAGCATAAAGACTTATATAAAATGGCGAGATTATTTGGTTTCTCTATTGAAGATACAGAAAAAACCCCACCTGGCGTAATTTCTCCTGTCCCTCCTAATAATCAGGATGGATCGGAACATTATGTCAGTTCAGGGTTTTTTGGTTCGTATGTAGATATAGAAGGCGTTTATAAAACTGAAAATGACTTGCTTAGAAGATATCGTCAGATGTCTCTCTATCCTGAGTGTGATAGTGCTATTGAAGATATTGTAAATGAAGCAATTGTATCAGATACAAATGATAGTCCTATACAGATAGAATTGTCAAATTTAAATGCTAGTGATGGTATTAAAAAGAAGATAAGAGAAGAATTTAGTTTTATTCTAGAGTTATTAGATTTTGATAAGAAAGCCCATGAGATTTTTAGAAACTGGTATATTGATGGAAGACTTTACTATAATAAAGTAATAGATCAGAAAAAACCACAAGAAGGTATTCAAGAATTAAGATATATTGATGCTGCTAAGATGCGTTTCATACGCAGCATGAAGAAAGATAAGAATATGAATGGTAATGCATTAGCAAGAGATAATGTAACAGCATATAATTTCCCAGAAATTGAAGAGTTTTTCATCTATACTCCTCAAGGAAATCAAAGTGGTCCAACTTATACTTCTTCTGGAGGAAATCCTGCAAAAGGGATTAAGATGACTCGTGATTCTGTTACTTATTGTACTTCAGGACTTGTAGATAGAAATAAAGGATCAACTCTTTCTTGGTTACATAAAGCAATTAAACCACTTAATCAGTTGATGATGATTGAGGATAGTCTTGTAATTTATAGATTATCAAGAGCACCTGAAAGAAGAATTTTTTATATTGATGTTGGTAATCTACCTAAAGTAAAGGCAGAACAATACCTTAGAGATGTAATGATGAGGTATCGTAATAAGTTAGTTTATGATGCCAATACTGGTGAGATGCGTGATGATAAGAAATTTATGTCTATGATGGAAGATTTCTGGTTACCACGTAGAGAAGGTGGTAGAGGAACAGAGATTACAACTCTTCCTGGTGGACAAAATCTTGGAGAAATTACTGATATTAATTACTTCCAGAAGAAGCTTTATAGATCATTAAATGTACCAGAAACTAGAACTGGTGGAGAAGGTGGATTTAATCTTGGAAGATCTTCTGAAATTTTAAGGGATGAAGTTAAATTCAGTAAGTTTGTAGGTAGAATGAGGAAGAGATTCTCTCATTTGTTTAGTGATATTTTAAGAACTCAATTGATTCTAAAAAATATTATTACTCCTGAAGATTGGGATATTATGGAGGATCATATTCAATATGATTATCTTTATGACAACCATTTCTCTGAACTTAAGGATTCTGAATTACTACAAGAAAGACTTAATCTTGCTGGTGCAGTAGAACCATATGTTGGTAGATATTATTCTGCTGATTATGTTAGAAGGAATATTCTTCGTCAGACTGATGGAGAAATTATAGATGAGGATAAACAGATTGAAAAGGAAATTAAGGATGGAATTATTCCAGATCCAAATGCTCCTGTTGATCCTGAAACTGGAATGGCTTTAGATCCAGCAGCACCTCAAATTAATGGAGATATGGGTGCAAATCCTATAGATCCTGCTCCAAAAGAGAAAAAATTTGAACCTCCCAAGGGTGGAGAGATATAAATAACCCTACAATGTTGTTTTATTAATTTTAGATATGGAAGAACTTATGGATTTGTTGGTGAGTGATGAATCTCCCTCTCAAATTAGTGATAAAATAAAGGATGTATTGTATTCGAAAAGCGCAGATAAAATTCAAGGTATTAAACCCGATGTTGCATCTCAGTTATTCGATAAAGATGTAAATCTTGATGATGCACAACCTGAAGCAGAATTAGAAACTGATGTAGAAGCTTCTACTGAAGAAGAACCTGCTGAAGAACCTGTAGAACAGGCCGTTTAAAATTGATAAATAACTAACGTATAGGACTATTGTAATTTAAAGTATAATGGCATATAACCCAGTAGGTTCAGGCGGAGTAGTCACCATAGGTGGTGCTGGAGCCAAAAATGGTGAAAAATTTGCTCACCAATCAGACACTTTAAGAGTTTATGCTCTTGACACATCTGCTCATGTAACAGTTGGTTCAACAGTTACTGCTGCAACTACTGATTTTTATGTTGCAAAAAATACTGAAGCAGTGATTAACATAGGAAGACCTTCATCACAGAGGGTTGTTGCTATTACTAAAGGAGCTACCACTACTTTGGATTTTCCAGAAGGTACTGGATGTCCATTTATAGTTGGACAAAAAGTTTCTCTTACTATAAGTGGAGGAGCCGCTGCTCAACAAAACCTTGCTTTTACTGAAAAAGCAATTGCCAGTATTAATAATACTGCTGGAGTAGATGGTTATTTTGGTACAAGGGTTGTAATTACCTATGATAGTTCTTCAGTAAGTGAAAGCTTTACTGCACCTTATGCTGAGTTAAGAGATACTCTAGTAGTTGGTGCTATTAGAGGTGGTAGTGATACAGGAAGTTTATTCTTCCAGCAAGTTCAAGTTTCCGGAGATGCCTGATGAAACTCATTAGAGAAGAAATAGAAACAGTTGATTTTATTGTTGAAGAACGCAATGGTAAGAAAAATCTGTACATAGAAGGTATCTTCCTCCAAGGTGATATCCAAAATCGTAATGGAAGAATGTACCCAATGGAAACCTTAAAAAAGGAAGTACAAAGGTATAATGAATCCAATATTTTAACGGGTAGAGCACTTGGCGAACTTGGTCATCCAGAAGGTCCTACTGTCAATCTTGACAGAGTATCCCATAAGATTGTTTCTCTGAAAGAAAGTGGAACAAACTTTATTGGTAAGGCAAAGATTATGAATACCCCAATGGGTAACATTGCTAAAAACCTTATTGATGAAGGAGTAAAACTGGGTGTTTCTTCAAGAGGAATTGGTTCATTGAAACCAACTCGTGAAGGATATAATGTGGTAAGTGATGACTTTATGCTTTCCACTGCAGCAGATATAGTGGCAGACCCTTCTGCACCTGATGCCTTCGTTGAAGGAATTATGGAAGGAAAGAACTGGGTTTGGGATGGTGGAGTCCTAAGAGAAGCCCAAGCTGCTAAAACATACAAACAAATCAATACTTTAGTTGATCAAAAGCAACTAAATGAGAATAAAGTCTCTCTTTTCAATGAGTTTTTAAACTCATTGTAAATTAAAGATCTACTAAATAAATATAGATTTAACTAAAAAATAAATCGGAGCTGTCCAAAATGTCTCGTGGTACGAAATTACAAGAAATGGAGCAATCTAAAACTGCCGTGAATGCCAATGCTGCACCTGGAGATTCGGCCCTCCCAAAAGAGGGTAGTAATGCTTCTGGAGTAAGCACCCCTGGCAACACACCTCCTTTTGAGGATCTAGGTGGACCTACACCTGAAAACGCTAGTCCAACCAATGACTCTGCTAAAATAAAAGAGCCAAAGATTAAGACTGTGCATGATGTGGTCAACAAGAATGCTGTTGCTGGCGATTCTAAAGTAATTCCTGCTGCCACTAAAGAAGAGACAGAAGCTCAAGAAACCACTATTGAGGAAGACCAAGTGACTGATGAAAATGTAGTTGCTGAATCTGAGTCAGTAGATGATGGTGTTGACATTGAAGAAGATGTTAATGCACTCTTAGGTGGAGAAGAATTGTCCGAGGAATTCAAAGAGAAAGCAAAGGTAATTTTTGAAGCTGCTCTTAATTCCAAGGTAAAAGAGATTCAAGAGACTCTTGAAATCCAGTATGCAGAAAAACTCGCAGAGGAGAAAGTTTCCCTTAAGGAACAACTCCAAGATCGTGTAGATTCCTATCTCGAGTATGTTGCAGAAGAATGGATGGTAGAGAATACTCTTGCAATTGAGCATGGCCTCAAGACAGAAATGACTGAATCATTCCTTGCTGGAATGAAGGGTCTATTTGAAGAACATTATGTAACTATCCCTGAAGAAAAATATGATGTGCTTGAGAGCATGGTAGAGAAACTAGATGATATGGAGACCAAACTCAATGAGCAGATTGATAAGAATATCGGATTAAACAAGAGACTCGGTGAGTCTGTTGCTGATAACATCTTAGAATCGGTTTCTGATGGCCTTGCTGCTACTCAGAAAGAAAAGCTCGCTTCACTTGCTGAAAGTGTAGAGTTTGAAAGTGAATCAGAATATCGTGAAAAGTTAGAAGTTCTTAAGGAGTCTTACTTCCAAAGAACAACTACTGAATCTGCTAAGAAAACAACCAAGGCAGCACAAACCCTTTCTGAGGGTGTAGATAGTACTGTTGCACCAGTTGCTGGTGGAATGGATGCTTATGTAAGAGCACTTGGAAATTTCAAGTAGAGCTGAATTAATTATTAGTTCAAACAAACACAATTATTAGGTAAAACGCAATGTTCCAATCAGAACATCTGCAGGAAAAGTGGAGTCCTTTACTAGACTATGAAGGTCTAGATCCGATCAAAGATCCTCATCGTAAAGCGGTCACCGCTGTCCTGCTAGAAAATCAAGAAAAATTCCTCAAAGAGGAGTCAGCATTTAACTCAGGTGGCATCAACCTGATGGAAACTGTCCCAACTAACAGCGCAAATGCTGCTGGTGCTCAGGGTGGTTTCGGTGGAGATGCTACTGCTGCTGGTCCAGTTGCTGGTTTTGACCCAGTGCTGATCAGCCTAATCAGACGTGCAATGCCAAACTTGGTCGCATATGACCTTGCTGGTGTTCAGCCAATGAGTGGTCCTACTGGACTAATCTTTGCAATGCGTTCTCGCTACACTTCACAGAGTGGTACAGAAGCTCTGTTCAATGAAGCAGATTCAGCATTTGCAGGTACAGACTCTAACTCTGATACAACTCTTACAAGACCTTTCTCTGACCCCGCAGTTGGTATTGGTACTTACACACAGCAAGGTGATAACCCATCTGCTCTTAACCCTGTAGGTACTGCTTCTACTAACACTGCAGCATATACAGTTGGTCAGGGTATGCCTACTGGTGACTCTGAGAACCTTGGTTCTGGAGCTAACAACCAGTTCAACCAGATGGCATTCTCAATTGAGAAAGTCACTGTTACTGCTAAGTCACGTGCTTTGAAAGCTGAGTACTCACTAGAGCTTGCTCAGGACTTGAAAGCAATTCATGGTCTAAACGCTGAAGCAGAATTAGCAAACATCCTTTCAACTGAAATCCTTGCTGAAATCAACAGGGAAGTCATTAGAACAATCTATATGACTGCTGAACAGGGTGCTGTTTCTAACACTGCTACTGCTGGTGTATTTGACCTTGACATTGACTCAAATGGAAGATGGTCTGTTGAGAAATTCAAGGGACTCTTATTCCAGATTGAAAGGGATGCAAATGCTATCGCACAGAGAACTCGTCGCG
>VTLG01004681.1_pt1 | contig 15581 bp, 20 predicted proteins | sample 4694571 | NCBI WGS metagenome assembly VTLG01 (sample SAMN12604809, study PRJNA352737) | marine metagenome | biome: ENVO:00000447; feature: ENVO:00000209|ENVO:00000569|ENVO:01000036; material: ENVO:00002151; isolation source: viral sequences binned using virsorter ...
GGCATTAACACCCACAGCAGTATTGTTACTGGCAGTTGTGTTCGCTCCCAATGCATCGTAGCCTACTGCGGTATTGCTTCCACCGCTAGTATTCGCATCCATAGCACGATAGCCGATAGCTGTATTTGGAGTTCCGTCTGTGTTTGCTGTTAAAGCATCTTTACCAAAAGCGGTGTTATTTGCTCCTGTGGTATTTGCACCTAATGCATCATAACCCATTGCGGTGTTGCTTCCTCCCGTAGTGTTAGCATCTAATGCACCAGCCCCCACAGCGGTATTTAAAGATGCCGTTGTATTTGCCCCTAGAGCATTTTTCCCAACAGCAGTATTTTCTCCTCCCGTAGTAGTTGCATCTAAAGCATAGGTTCCCACGGCTGTATTGCTTGCTCCAGTTGTAATGTCATTCCCTGCATCTTTACCTACTGCAACATTAAAGGATGCTGTAGTCTGTGCTCCTAAAGAACCAGAACCCACAGCAGTATTACTACCTCCTGTCGTATTTGCATCCATTGAAGCGCCACCAACTGCTGTATTGTTGTCTCCACCCGTATTGACAGCTAATGAACCAGAGCCTATAGCAGTGTTGCTTCCGCCTTCTAAAGCTGCGCTTAATGAACCATAACCAACGGCTGTATTATTAGACATGGTTGTATTAGCATCTAGTGCGTTTCTACCAACAGCAGTGTTTTCTGCGCCTGTGGTGTTCGCACCTAAAGCATCTGCTCCAACAGCAGTATTACTACTCGCCGTTGTATTTGCGTCTAAAGCAAAAGCACCAATTGCCGTATTACTAGCACCTGTGGTATCGGCTGCCATAGCGCTTTTTCCAACAGCCACGTTGTATGTTCCAGTCGTATTTGCTGCCATAGCAGATGTACCAACAGCTACATTATCTCCTATTGTGGAGGCTGTTAAGGCTTCAAACCCTATAGCAACATTATTGTTTACAGTGGTAGCAGCGTCCAGAGCGTCCATACCAATGGCAACATTCTGTGCTCCTGTTGTGTTTGCAATTAGAGCATCTTTACCAACAGCTACATTAGAAGCACCTGTGGTGTTTGCTGTCATAGCATCTAATCCGATTGCTACATTGTTTGATGCTGTAGTATTCGCATCAAGAGCAGTGGTTCCCACTGCAACATTTCCTGCTCCTGTTGTATTAACCAACAAGGCAGCACTACCGACTGCAACATTGTTACCGCCTGTGGTTGATGCTCCGCCAGCATTATCACCAACAAAAGTATTGTCAGATGCAGTTGTCATAGCATCACCAGCAGCTTCACCAATAGCTACGTTGTCTGTTCCTGTGGTTAAAGCCGTTCCCAATGAACCAGAGCCTAAACCTATATTCCCTGTGCCGCCTGTCATATCGAGAACATCGGTAACTGCTGCGCCTGCTCCTGCGCCATCGGCAACCACCATCTTAATTCCGCCATTCGGAATTACGACATTGGCTCCTGTGCCTTGGCTGATGGAAACTGCGTAACCAGAAGAGTTCTGGATAACCCAAGTTTTATTGACTGTATTCGGTGCGAGGGTAACTGTGTTCAGTGCAGTGATTGAACCCGCTAAAGTTAAGGCATATGCTCTAGCTGCATCGGCTGCACCATCTTGCATGGTAATCGTATGCGAAGTTCCAGTTATGGTTTCAGAACCACTACCCCATGCTTCCCCGATCAGCTCCAAATTTGTGTTGGTACTCGTACCCCATGTTCCGGATTCATCGCCGGTAGCGATTTCCTTGAGTCTTAGATCATTTACATAAGTTGCCATATTATTTCCTCATAATAAATTAAGCTGCCACATCTTTCCAGTCTGGAGACTGAGATGGGCTAATTACTGAATAAGAAGGATTTTGATTTGGAACAATTTCATCCCAAACCAGCAAAAATCCTGTTCCACCAGTTCCATAAACACCTGTTAATGCAATATCAACATGAATAGTAACAGTTAGCGAACCAAGCCCAGAGGTCAACGCATCACTGGTAATACCAATTATGTTGTTACCAATAATACCAACACTGGCTAAAGCACTGGTTCCAGCAAGTCCTGTTGGATACACATTGGCATCCCCAGTAACTGTTTCATCACCTTGGGAAATCGTGGAAGCTGTTCCACTAACTCCTGTGATTGCAAAGCCCGCTGCGAGTACAGTTCCTACCGCACCTGTGCCTGCGAGTCCTGTTTCAGCTACTATTGCGCCACCTGAAGGGGTAACACTGGCTAATGCGCTGGTTCCTGCTACTCCTGTTTCTGCTACATTGGCTGCTCCCGTTGCAACAACTGTACCAACTGCCCCTGTTCCTGCGAGTCCTGTTTCAGTGACATTAGCGTCACCAGTAACAGTTTCTGTGCCTAATGCGGTTGTCCCTGCAACCCCTGTCTCTGTAACAGTTGCAGCACCTGTTGCGACAACTGTGCCTACCGAGCCTGTGCCCGCTAAACCTGTTTCGGTTACATTGGCATCACAAGAGACTGTTTCCGTGCCTAAAGCAGAAGTGCCTGCAAGCCCTGTAAGGTTTACAGTTACATCAACTTCAAAGGGTTCGCCCCAAGGACCATCCCCCCATTCAGCACGTCCCCAGCCGACAGCCATGCTGGTTTACGCTATTCTAATAACAGCGTTACTTGCGTCTGCGGTTGGGAAAGTTATGGTAAAACTACCTGCTGTACTTGTTTTATCTCCACCGAAATCAAAGACCGCAACCGAAGGATCGCCTGTAGCTGTGTCATTGAATATCATGCAACCTCTTGCAGTAATAGTGCAGGTACCAAAAGTCAAATCAGCAAAATCCGTTAACGCAGTCGTTCCCGAAGTAGTTGGAGTTACATTAGTTAATGCACCGCCTTTTGCTGTGTAGTTTGTGCCTGTTGCTTCCTGATTAGTGGAATAAGCAGTTGTTGATGCGCTCATGGTTGCTGAACTCGTATAAAGAGCCAGATTAAAAGTGTTCCCGCCAGTCGTTTTAAAATTATGTACCGCTTGCAAAATTTCACTCTTGAAAGACGTACACATCGCTTGTGTTATAGCCATTATAGCCTCCTGATTATATTTGCTAAGTCTTTGTGACCTTGCGCTTCCAATTGATTGCATATCGTACAAATATGGTTTTTGATTGCCTCTCTCATATAGTATGCAATGATAAAGTGACACTGTTTTTTAAAAGCGTGTGCCTGCGCTTTTAACTGATCAGGAGCAGTATCTGCAACCGAAACCAATCTATTGGTTGCCATCTCAGCAACCTCTTCTACTGTATGCCCTCTTTTATGGGTGGTTTTTACCCCCAGATTGCCTACAGATAATTCAAAAGCATCTGTTTCCATTAAAATTTATTCGGTTCTGGCGGTCTCAAAGAAACTGTATCCACAACCTCTACATTGTCTGTTCTTCCCGAAATTCCAACTGGCTCTGAATGTTCCATCTGCACTTCGGAGTGTTTTGTTATTTTCAATTGTCCTTCATCAAAATATACCACAGGCGGATCGTCAAGCCTATGATAACCATATAATTTGTACTTTTCTGGTATGTTTGTATCAAGCAACGATGACTTGGAAGCAATCTTTATATCGATTCCTTTGTCAATACACTTCGACAACCAGAACTCACAGCAGGAACGACCCATCTCTGCAAAGTGTCGATTCCGCTTGTAGGTAAAATCGGCTCCATAAATACTCAACCTGCCTACCTTATTCCATAAAGCAAAAGCAATTGCGTAGGATATGGTGTTGTTAAAATAACCGCAACCCACATCATCGATCAGGCTCTCAATAGGATAAAGCTCAATCCTTGGAACCCTTTTGTCCTTTACACAGGAATAAATAGGGCATTTCAATTTCGGCAAAATCTCACGCATGATCTTTGTCTGTGGTCCTGCATCTTCGGTATCAAAGAATCTGGATGCTGGGTCCATCATAAACACCCGATCTGCTTTGACAACCGCACACATCGAGTTGATTGCCCACACTTCGTCAAACTTGACGCTGTGGGAAATACTCATGTGGTAATCCAATTGGCTCTCGCCCAAGGCTACGATGGCAACACTTTTCCCTTCTAACTTTTTAATAGAAACAGAACGACTACTTCCATTTGTTGCCATACTAACTTACTGGTATTGTAAACTGACCTGATCTGTAGGTGTCTTTTCTATCTCTAGCGTCACCAAGCACCCTGAGCCTTCCCAAAGCACTTTCGTATCTTGCATTGTAAACCGACATCATATCCGCTTCGCCCTTCATGTAAACATACCCTTCGATCAAACACGCATACAATAAAGCTGCTGGCGCATTTGTCGAAAGCCATGTCGATTCAGAATCAGAGCCTGCGGTAATCGATGCAGGACGATAAAAATAGTGCAGTTCCACTGTGTATCCAGAATCTGGCGTTGGCGCAACAATAAAGTAATCGTTGCTAAAAATAGCATAATACTCAGGCGCACCTTCTGTAGATGCATTAGGATATACCTCTCGAATCCAGTTTACATCCTTGTTTATCAAAAATGTCTGATTGCTACTGCTTGTATAGGAAAGGGAATAGGGTGCTAAAAAATCTGTTGGGATTCCCAAATATTGATTTCCAGAAGTAACCGCACCGCTCTGGTTCTTCCTGAACACAGGCAGTTGAACAGTCTCAAGAATACGATCCTCAGCCTGTTTGATAATATCTGGAAGATAAGTCGTAAACGAGGTTTCGGTATTCTGGAGATAGTTCTGAATCAGATTTTTTAACTCAGCATAGGTCATTGTTTTTTATAGCTTTCCGCCACCATACTTACGCTTTACCTGATCATTGTAATTTTCAACAGTGGAGCCTGCTGCCCAGCCACGATCACCACCTCTAGGTAGGGGCCAGTCAGGTCCTTCAAATCTAATTCTTCGTTTTGGTTTAGGTGCGTTTCTTCTCATCGCTGCTGCGGCAGCCGCTTTTGGGTTTACTGTTCTACCTGACTGATAGCCTTTTTTCTTTTTAGCCATAATCTTGTCCTCTAAGTTGTTGTTATTTTAAGCATTCCCACATGACCATGCATGGTCAAACCGACAGTCCTTGAGCCAAGTGATGTTACACCACCACCTATAGGATCAAACGCATACAGCCTTCTACTGGCTGCCTGTCCCTTATCTGGTCTTGGATTCTCCAGAGCAATCGGATCATCTACTGGAACTCTGCCCAACTGATATTGGGGCTGATCCTGATCCAAACACTCTGGACAAACCAAGAATCCACTTGGAGTCATGTCAACAATCTCTGGTTTCAAATCGTGGAGACCATAACGAAACCCGCATCGATCACAAAAACCAAAGGCATATTGCCCTGCCGCAAACTGGGTCATTAAGTATATCCAGTCCAAGGAACAAAACGGAAAGCCGCTTTCACCCTGTCTTCTTCGGAAGCCAACCTCCATTGTTCTTCATATTCCTGTTTTAGAAAAGGCAATCTTTCAGTAGATTCTGGCTTCTTCATGGCAATGTAGTAAGCAAGCCCAGAGACCAAAGCTGGAATAAACCTTTTTGGAACATCCATGTTGTTGCTTCCGGGCTTACCACTATCATAAATCTGGCGAATCCTGAAAAAAGCAACAGTATAAGTCTGCGTATCGTCAGGGACGGGCCATAAAGTAAACTGGGGAGTTGTCGTCAATCGCTGAATCCATATCTGGGTAGGCTGACCTGTCGATAATTTATTTGGTATATCGGCATACATGGTTGTTGAAATTCTTGTCAACTGATAATCGGTCTGGCTTGAAGAGTCGCCAACATCAAGCCTCATGTGCGCTTCCATAAGATCAATGGTGTCATTGTCTAATGTATAGGTCGCGGTATCAGCAGTACAGGTTTGCGTACCACTTTCAATTGTCCACAGGTTAATCCCACGATTCTGCCATTCCAGCATCATCATGTCGATACTGCGTCTGGCAGTCCTGTAGTCATAGCCTGTACGAGCCTCTAATCCAGCTCGCTCATAGGCTTCTTCGACAATCTCGCCTATATTGAGATTGAAGTCATTGGTGGTTGCAATAGCCATTCAATAGCCTCTTAGCCATCCTTTCTGAATTTCTGAGGTCTAGCTGCACCACTGCCACGGGCAATTGTATATTTCCCATAAGAATCAGTTTCAACTTCTCCACCTGCTGCCCAGCCTCCGGGTGAACGGGATGCTTTTCGTTTTGCTTGGGATTTCTTTCTTGTCGCTATTGCTGATGCTCCCTGTTTCCTCCGTTTTTTTGCTCTCCAGTCTGGATCATAGTGCAATCCGGGTGGAAGAGGAGTAGCACCTCCGGCTTGATAGCGTCTTTTCTTGGTTTTCTTAGGTTTGCTGGATGTTGAATCAAAATATTCTGGCATAATTTGCCTCCCTTTGCTTTTACGTTTAGTTTTACCTGCCTTGGAATGGGCTATAGCAATAGCCTGTTTCTGGGGATACCCTTCACGCCTGAGCGTTGAGATATTCCCAGAAATAGCCTTCTTGGAAGAGCCTTTCCTTAGCGGCATTACTTCTTTTTAGAAGATTTTTTCTTTACCGATTTCTTGGCGGGAGCCAACGCTTTCATTGCTGCGGTTGCCTCCTTTTTAGTCATCAGGTTGGCATCGACAATGACATCTTCGCCATCTACTGTCTTTGCTACCTGAAAGATAGGTTCGCCACTCGGCACTCTTTCGCCATTTTGGACTACTTTATACTTAGCCATATATTTTCCTAACTTGGATTGGTGTAATGCTTGATCACTTTCATCACGATAGTATAACTATCGCCACTGCTATGACCAACTGTTGTGAATTGAATATCACCAGTTGTACCACTTCCTGCGTTATCAGGAATGCCACTAAACTCAGAGAAATCAAGCTCATCAGTCCAATCAGCAGGTAGCTGAATGACAAGAACATCGGTACTGGCATCAAAATATATTTTGACACCCATACCAATATTACTGAACCAGATTTTCTCGATGCTTACCGAGTCGCAAGACATCTTGGTTACTGGATTAGTGGTTAGCCCAGAAACATCAATCTTGGTGACAGCACTTTCTCCAGTGCCATCACTCACATTGGTGAATCTGAATATAGCTGTTTGACCGCCATCCTGAATGGTTTGTGTTGCTACTGCATCAGCCATAATTTACTCCCTATTAAGCGTCAGCAAATGGTGTTACTAAAGTTCCTGAACCAAGTAGCTGTGCTGCAACATGGTATTTAGCGCTTGCTATTGCAGTAATAACTACAATGCTTCCTGCCAAACCACCTTTAGTAGTGCCATTTTGTGTAATAACATCGTTGGATGCGCCAGAAATAAATGTTTTGCCTGCTGCGCTGTCATCAATACCAGTGTACGCACCACCGACAAATTTGTCTGTGCCATCTGTTACGATGTCCATATCTGTTGCTGCTGTCACAACAACAAAAGTAAATTGAGCACCCAAATTGTTAAGTTGATTAGGATCAGTGTCTTCTGCTGGAGCTGTAACAACAATACTAGGTAAAGTAAAAACTCCATCTGCATCATTGCAAAGTAACATTTTTCCTGCATGAGAGGCGACTGTAATAGTTGTATTAGCTGTTAAGCTAACTACAGCAGCGTTCCCTGCGGAAATAAAACCAGCAAGTGATCTTACAGGACCTGAAAAGGTTGATTTTGCCATAATTCTTTCTCCCGAAAAAATAAGTCCTACCGTCTTGGCTTGTCTGCTAGGTCAGTCTGTAGGACAAAATTACCCTAGAAGGTTGATGGGGGTTGAGTAAGAAACCCCCCCATCACAGGTTCCATTAAGCTCCTGAAGAACCATACGCTCCCAAAGGGTCAGAAACGCCAAACGAATAGCGTTCCCTTGATTTGTAGCGTACATTTCCAGTGTCGAAGTCACCATCCATACTTGTTTCCATAGAGGTTCTAACAAAATGTTTAAACCCATTTGGAATATCGGTCATTATAAACCACGCATCAGTATCTGTAAGATAATGATTAACGGCAAAGCCGTCAGGAATAGTGCCCATTGATCTTATCGCATTAATGTCGTTATCAGCGGTAGCAACCCGAAGTTCGGATTTCAATATCCTCTGAGCAACAAACATTAAGTTAGGCGGTATAATCAACTTTCTAGGCTTGCCTGCTATAAGCAAACCACGCTCATCCGTCCACCCAGCTACTGTAATAACAGCCGCTTCCAAAGAAGTTTCGTTAAGGTCAGCTTGGGTTGAAGGAGTATTGGCATTAGTTCCACCAGAAACAAGAGGGTGAGAGGTGCTGAACAAGTCAACGCCATCACCTGAATCAAAAGAACCACCGCTAAATCCATTGTTAAATGGATTAACAGCTTTCACTTGTTTCGTGTAAGCCATAGCTCTGGCAAGTGCTTTCGTGTAGCGAGCAGAAAGAGAATCGTAAAGATTATCTTCCATTGCTTCTTCAGTAATCGCAAATCCCATCGCAATGGTTTCGTGGTTGTAACGAGCCGTGAATGATTCTTGGGCGTTATCATAGCTGATAGCCGACCCTTCATCTTTCACTGGAGCAGCATTAAAGCCACTTAATTTGACTTCTTCTTCAAACGATCTGTCCGAAGATTCAGTCTCATAAATGTCTTCATGCTCATTCTCATACTTGGCGTACTCTAATCCGAATAACGCATTCAGTCCCGGCAGGAGTTCTTTTAGTAGCTGTGCTCTTGAAATAGCCATTTACTAATCTCCTTATAGTCCTGTTGTGTTATCGTAAAGGTGCCCAACATTAAACTTGACGATAACATCTGTATAGCTATCCCCAACAGCCGAGTTCGGACCATCGATAAAATCGATGATACGAAGTGGTAGCGTGTTGGTTGTAGCTGTAGTAGATATATCTACACTGTTTTTGCTGGTACCAATAGAAGTAGAGCCTGCTGTTTGGGTAACCGCGCAATTACTTCCCAAAACAGTCTGTGCGGCAGTGCCGTCACATTGCATTTGGAAAAGAATATTGGGGTCATCCATAACATAAGCCACAGCATCCGAAGCCGTTGTATCAGCAATCCACTGCTGGTTGAATGTCAAGTTCTTGGAATTTGGATCGGTGTATTTACATCCGACAAAAATACCTACAGGGGTCATAGAAGTGGTACCAGCATCTTTTTCTACTGTACCAGCAGCCACTAATTTAACGAAGTCACCATAAAAAATAGCAGTGTCGTAAGCACTTGCAATTTTAATATGACGAACTTTCCCTGTGAAAGAACCATTACAACTCAGTCCAGCTTGTGGCATAGCGCCATAAGGCGTTGCACTACTAGGCATAACTGTGCTCCTTAGTCACAAAGTTAAAATTTATAACCACAAGAATTATTTCTTGCGATTACTCCCGAAAGAAACCCTTGTTTGCCTTTCCGGTTTCATCATAGGCATTCTGGGGTCATTCTCTCTTAGGTAATTATTGTCTATGCCATCCATCTGTTGATCAGCAGCGTCTTGATAATAATCTCTACGTTGCTTCACAATTTCTTCTGAACATTTACACAATAACAACCCTCCAACTTCAATTGCTCCTTCCTGTGCCCAACGCGAGTTTTCATCAGACAGAATTTTCAATTCTGGATGATCCTCGGACTTGACGGGTTCCCACCCCTCTCGAAACCTACTAGATACATTGGTGTTATCAGGTTGACCTACCATACTGGTACGAATCCATCTAAACACCCAACCATCTCTCGGATCAGGGTCAGGTAGAACATTTGGTGGAGACCACGATTTTTTCCGCTCTGTGGTTTCACGGATTTCCTCCCTTCGGGGGGTGCGCTCTTCAGACATTGTTCATATCCTTTATTAGTTGATTAGCATATTGCTTTGGTGTCAACCCAAGCCTCTTTGCGAGGGAAACTTGGGTAGCCGTTAACTGCACTTTGCGTGGTCTTGCACTATTATTGCGTGTAGCTGGTGCTACCACGGAACTCTGAGATGTCGTAGTAGGTGGCTGTCCCTTTTCCATCCCAAAGTAATCAGGAAATACTTCCTTCATGCGTTTGTCAATCCTTGTATAATAATCTTCCGATTTTGGATCAACATTTTCTTGTCTAACCAGTTTCTCATGGATTCCATAAGCAAAACTGGTCATTTCGGGATCGCTCCCAAACCATTGATTTTTAGCCTGCCAAGCAACCGCGTCCTCATCTGGTGCTGGCACCTGTGGTCGCTGTGGCACATACTGTTGCTGTGGAAGTGGCTCCTCTGGAATTTGAGCATTAAACTGCTCTGCACTTGCCGAATCCATTGTCGCTCTGGTCAGTGCCTCTTGTGCCTTAACCATCTCTTCAGTATTGCCTTGCTCGTAAGCCTCTTTATATTTTTGTTGCGCTGCTATGGTAGCAAAAGCCGCCCTTTCTTCTGCCTGTTTGCCTAAATACTGCTGACCATCTGAAACCAATCGGTTCAAACGATCATTCTCGGCTTTAACACGCTGGGCATAACCAATTGCTTCATCACGCAACTTGGCAGACTGTTCCTTCTTTCTGCGCTCCTGATGAAAATCGTATTTGAGTTTATCAATACGCTGTTTTGCCCTCTTGCCTACACCAGCTATTTCCTGATCAACCGACTCGTAATCGGTTTTATCTTTTTGTTCCTTTGGTCGCTTGTCTTCAACAGGAGTCTCATCGACAACTTCAATATCTATTTCTGCTTGGGCTTCAACATCCTCATCAGGCTTGGTGCCAATCTGTGATTTGATTCCCAAAAACTTCTCTTCGGAACTCATTCCTACATCTTCTTGTGTTGTTTGTTCTGCTTCACTCATACTTTTTCTATTCCCCTTGGATCATCGACCACCGCCTCAACATTGTCATCATTGATGATGCGAAGCTCCTTGCCATAAATCTTGATGCGCGTACCACTAAATGCACGAAACAATACAAAATCCCCAACCTGACACCAAGGTCCGGTTGGAAATCTTGTTTCATCCTTGTAGCAGTCAGGTCCCATTTTCATAACGAAGCCAACTATACTGGAAACTTCCTCGTAGTGCAGGGTTTCCTGCGCCTTGAGAATGCCACCTTCAGTCTTTTCTTCCTTATCAGGGATTGCAATTAGGATTCGATAGCCAGTAGGCTCTGGCAACTGGGTTGCCTGTTTTTGTTCAATATTGTCATCAATATTAAGAGCGGTCTCTGTCATTGTTCCTCTCTTTGCGCAGAAATAAAAGGGTTTCTGCGTTCCCCTTTAAATTCAGCACTTAACCGAAAAGAAGCACCGAATTAGAGTCGATCTAGTTCCTCTACAATGTCAAGAAACTCACGCTCTGCGAGGGCTAATCCCTCGATTACGCCTGTTTGATGTTTGTATTCATCAAAGTCAGCGCAACTTCCAGTAGCAACATTATCAGCCCTGTCATTCATAAGGTCTCGCAATTTCGACTTAAATTTGTCGATTAGCGAATCGCCAATAAAATCGCTTCTACTCATCATTATTACCAGATGTTATATCAGATGCAAGTCTTGACGCAATCTCTGCGGCTTTTATTGCCTCTTCACTGGTTATTTTGTCTCCCTCAGTTTGTGCTTCAATCACATCACTGACAAGTTTTTGTTCCATTCCAGACTCGGCAATTTTCTCCTGCGACTTAATTCTCGCAAGCTCGATTGCATCTTTGGTCTGGGCTTTCTGTATGTCAACCTGAGCCTTGATCTGATCCGCCTGTGCTTTGCGTTGCACTTCAGCTTCCTTAATATCAAGCTCACGCCTCTTGGCTTGTACCAGTGGGTCTTCCATCTGTTCCATAACCTTCTGTTGCTGTGCTTCCATCTGGTGTTTCTGCAACAATCTCTCGGCTGCGTCTGCAACCAGTGTGGACAAGCGTTTCTCAATACTTTGAGGCAATGGCTCACCCAATGGCGGTAATTCGGTACCCAATTCCATTTCAATCTCGGCTCGATACTGGAATGCCAAATGCTCGCGGATATGCGATTCAACCGATGCCTGCAATACTTTCATGCCCTGAGGATTGTTTTCTCCCATCTGCGCCAACTCTGGGTCTTGCATCGCGGTCATGTGCACTGTAATGTGCGCTTCCTGATCCTGATACTCAAACGCCTTGACTGGTCTGCCATTGATCATATCCATGTTCTCGGTAATTGGATCGGTTGGTACCGCCTCATCATCAATTGGAATAATCTTCTCCGCATCCCTAATACCCAAGGTATCCAGCATTTGCCTGTGCAATTCTGGCAGGTTATACATTTGTGGCGATTGCTGTGCCAGTTGCAACGCAGCCTGATATTGCATGATTCGTTGTGCCATTGTCGCTGAATTGGGATCAGAAACAGGCATCACATCGATGCGGTCATCAAAGTCTTCCACCTTAATTCCTGCCTCTGGTTCAACTTCATAGGGGTATTCAGGTGAGGTAAAGTCCTTGATCACATTCACCAAGATGTTAAATTCCTGTCGCATTGAAGCATGGAGCCTAGACTGGATTGCACTCATCACTTTCATGGCTCGTTCCAGAATCGCCAATGTGGTTCCCACTGGAGCTTCCTGTTTCATGTCGGCTACATTAAGATCGGAAGCACTGGTAAAGCGTCTGCCTTCCTCAACAATGTTACCCAATAACTGGTACAGGACTGTTGATGGTTCCTTGTAAGGCAAAAAAGAAATATTATCCCTGATTGCCCCACCGGGAACATCAACGTCCCGAAACTCACCGGGCATGATGGGGGTGTCATCACCTTTAATCCTCAGTCCTCTGGACTTCAGACCGCCGGGAAGATTCGATAAAGTACCTGCGTCTATCAGTTGTCTTAACAAAGAAGTGGCTGATTTTGCCAATCCGCCAATCAAATGCACCAGCCCAAACCCATAAAACCCGATTCCGGGCAAATATTGGTAGTGTGCAAAATGCTGGCGCATCATTCTACTTGCATCCTGCTGATACCAGTTTCTGCGAACCGATAGCACAATCTTGCTGGAAAGCTCGATGGTCACGACATAAGGCAAAGCAATGCCTGTATGTTTTCCAGACTCATCGGTGTCTTCAAACCCCTCAAGGTCTATATTGACCATCATTTCCAACAGCGTGTAGCGATTGTCAAAGTCATACGAGGACTTGTCTCCTGTCAACTCATCGTATTTCTTCCTGATGTCGTCAGGATCAGGGGCAGCATCAGGGAGTTCAACATCCCGATAAAACCCAGATACCTGTAATTTACGCACATCATTGGCATTTTTCTTCATCACATGGGTAGCACGATCCGCCATCAGCAGGTCGGTTGCCCCATAAGACACAATAAAATCTTCTGCGGGAACGAAAATAGCGCAGGGTCGATCCATATTCGGATCGTAATAGACTTTCCTGAAAGCCGATCCCGCCAAAGGCAATGAGAATAACAGCTTCTCGGTCTCTGTCCTGTACTCGGTCATCTTGTCGGTCAACAGGTAATTCATGTAGTTTTGTACCCGCATCGCCTGCTTTTCCTTTTCCTTGGTGTCCAGACCCAAAACTTTCGTATTGACAGGTCCAGCCGAAGGAAATATCTCGGTAATCGCTTGACTCTGGAAACGCACCACCGCTTCGGTAAGCATCGGGTGAAACACCCCACAGGCACCGGGCCATGGTAGGGTTCGGTCTTCTATCTTCAGTCCAAGCTGGTCAAGACCCTTGATGTAGGTGTCTTCCCACTCACTGCGGGAATCCCGATCCCCTTGGTATTGACCGACCAACTCTGAAGACAGCTTCTGCAATGCATCCTCGCTCATCTCATCAGCAAGGTTGGAAAAGAAATCACCGCCTTGCTCAGGCGTATTGGGATCAAAATCAATCAGCATCCCACCATCTTCGGTTTCCATTTCCAAAGCATCAGGTGGCATAAGGTCTATTTCCACTCCTGCTTCGAGTTCCCCTTCTATCGGGGTTGCTGGGGTTATTCGTTCAATTGCCATAAATTAGTAATACTCCGCTTTGCTTGGGTAAAAAGGTTCATCTTCTTCGTCACTGTAAAGGCTAACGAATCCACCCTGACGAAATCGTAACAGGGCTTGGGTACTGGAGTCCACCAAGTCATCGTGTTCCGCATTCGGAAACGCTGCAAATTCCTCGATCACTTCCTCTGCCCATCGGGTGTCTGGTGCCCAGACTACGCCAGTGGCAAACAAATCCGCCACCGCATTCACTCTTGCAATCTTGTCATTGCCCCTTGATGGGCTAAATTCAGATACTGGAATCCCCATCTGTCTCAATTCAAAGATCAGGGGGGTACCCGCGGCTTTCGCTTCAACCACAAAGGCATCAGGTTCATACTTCTGCCACATCTTGTAGGCTACTTTTTTCAGTTCTGGAAACTCCAGTCGTTCCTTGAACGCATCCAACAAAATCAAATTCGGTGCCTTCATGCCATCTTCGTTGTCCATGTAGAACACACCCCATGTGGTACAGGCTGAATAATCCGCTCTCTGGGTTTTCAGGAAGGCTGTATCCCATGACTGGATCAAAAACTCGCATTGCGGTGGGGTTTTCTCTTCCCACACCTTCCACCATTCCCGCTTCACCAACGCGCCTTCTTCGGCAGTCGGGTCTTGCTGGTACTGGGCTGACCATTTCGAGATCGGCAATTCATCCTTCAGGGCTTCCAGCTCTTCCTGTTTCCAGAAGCCGGGCCATAAAGACTTGCCTGAGGGCAAAATAGCTGGTAATTCAATCAGTTCCCATTCCTCACCGCCCCTCTGGACGCTGGTCTTGATCAACTGACCTGTTAAATCTTTTTGGTGCCATCGGGTCATTACCACCACAATCGAACCACCGGGTTGCAATCTCTGGCGTGGACCTGAGGTGTACCATTCAAATACCTTGTCAAATACCTTCGGATCGGCACTGGCACCTTCCTGCTCCGAATGGGGATCATCAATGATCAATAAATCCGCACCTTTACCAGTTACCGCACCGCCAACACCGATAGCGAAATACTCGCCACCCTTGTTGGTGTTCCAGCGACCTGCTGCTTTACTGTCTGCTTGCAGGTTCACCTTGTCGAATACCTGCCGATAATCTTTCGATCCCACCAAGTTACGCACCTTCCTACCGAATCCCACTGAGAGTTCTGCGGTATGTGCGGTCTGAATGACCTTGCCATCTGGATTTAGCCCCAAAAACCATGCGGGCAAAAGATAGGAGGCAAACTCACTCTTGGTATGACGAGGAGGCATATTGATGATCAGGCGTTTCAATTCACCCCTAATCACCCTGCCAAACTGTTTCGCCATGACATGATGGTGATCACCTTCGATGAAGGCGGGCCACATAGCCCTGACAAACTTCAGGAAATCATTCTCGCATCCCTCACGAAACTGGGCTTTATGCAAAAGATCGAGATCATTCAGCAATTCAACCTTCTTCTCGTAGGGGAGGGTAGGCAGGATTTTATTGATCTGCTGTTCCAGTTTCATGGCAGTTGCACCTCAGGGATGCCGAAAGGCAACCTTCCGCCACGCCTGTAAATATGAAATGGAGGGGTGTCGCTGACTATCTTCCCCTTTACCACTTTCGGAACTCCCAAATCACTGAGTTTTATATTTCTTCCTGAACTTACAATGTCTTCAATTTTGCCGGGTTTCAGATGCATCTTTTCAATCATGCGTAT
>VTLG01005442.1_pt1 | contig 15579 bp, 17 predicted proteins | sample 4694571 | NCBI WGS metagenome assembly VTLG01 (sample SAMN12604809, study PRJNA352737) | marine metagenome | biome: ENVO:00000447; feature: ENVO:00000209|ENVO:00000569|ENVO:01000036; material: ENVO:00002151; isolation source: viral sequences binned using virsorter ...
TCTCAGTTGATTATCACAGTACTTATCACATCATGGGTACTAAGTGGAATGATGCTGGTGACAACCCAACAAACTCTGACTTAGGTGCAAAAGCTAAGTGGGCATTAACATACGATGCTGACTTAATTCCTATGGTTCAGTTAACAGTTAACACACCACTTGATAATACAACTCTTTAATAGATAAGATTAAATTGTGGTCATCAAACCTCATCAAATATTGGTGGGGTTTTTTCTTTACGCTACAATACAGATAAATTACCTTATAGATCGTGGCAGCTACCATAATTGCAACTTTAAAAAGTGAAACTGCTAATAGCTATGTCACTTTGTCTGAAGCTAATGATTACTTCGATACCTCCCCAGACTCTTCGACTTGGACTAATAAAACAGATGATCAGAAAAAAAGAGCATTAATATCAGCGACAAGATGGATTGATACTTTAGTATTTTATGGAGATAGATGTGATGATAGTCAGGCACTAAAGTTTCCCAGAAATAATTATCAAGTTGATGGAGTAGAACTAGCTTGCACTGCAATACCTAATAATATTAAATACGCACAATATGAATTAGCCAGGGCATTAGCAAATGATACTGATGCAATTACAGGAACTACTGGTAAAGATGGCAATTTTGAAGAAGTTAAGTTGGGTGACATCCAAGTAAAATACAACACTGCAAGTCAGGGAACGGGCTCAGTGAATAACATTCTTGATGTTTACCCTTGGTTACAAAGTTACCTTGGAGCGTATATGCTAGGTGGAGCAGGAAGTTTTCAACTAAGGGCGGTTAGAGGCTAATGGCAGGACAGCTAGACACAGCACTAAAACAAATTGCAAAACAGGTTATAGCTGATCTAGGAGATTCTTTAGATACCAGTATTACTTATACAAGAAAAACATCTCCTGTTTACAACACTTCAACTGGTGCAATATCTACAACTGATGTCAGTTACAGTATAAAAGTACCTATTGAATTTGTAAGATCGTCAGAGGAAACTGGATTCCAGGAAAACGTAGCAAGGTTATATGTAACACCAGATTTAATAGGAGACAGTCAGCCTTTATTACAAGATGAGATAACTCTTACATTTTCTGGATCTACGAGATCAGCTAAAATCACAAATGTTCTTACTGTAAAAGGCGGTCAAGAATATTTATTCCGCATAGATGTTATTTTCTAATGACTTTAGTAAACGCAAGAGCAGCATTTGAAACCGCAATAAAAACTGCCGTAACTGCTGCTGATAATACAGTAACAGTGGTATTTGACAATATGCCCTTCACGACTCCAGGGAAAAATAAAAAGTATGTGATGGTAAGTTTAGATTTTACACAATCCACTGCTCAAACTCATGGTGCTGCATCAGATTATTATGCTGGATCTATAAGATGTGGAATTATGACACCCCCACACAAAGGAAGTGCAGAAGCATCTGCTATAGCGGAATCAGTCATTGATGGATTGATCTCAGTAAACGCTCCAGGATATTCAGATACATTTTCAGTAACTCCTAGAGTATCAGCAATCGAAGGACCAACTTCTATAAATGTTGAAGAAGATAGTCACTATTTATCCGTTGTAAGTTGCGATTTTACTGCTAATGCCTAAAGATTTCAAAAAACACTTTACTAAAGACTTAGGAAAGGCAATAACTAAGGGAAGAAAAGAAGTTGCAAAGACAGTAGCTCGTTCTTTGATTGAAAAAGGTCCGTGGTGGACAGGAACATTTGGAGAAAATTGGATAGTATCAAAAACCCCCGTTCAACCTACCAAAAAAAGAAACAGTACAGGTTTTCCGTTTCCCGAAGGACCGACAACTAGAGAGATAAAAACCCCAAGAGTTCCTAATGTTACATTGAAACAAGATTTGTATATTGGAAACAGAGCTAAATATGCTGGTTTTGCAATTAACGCACCAGGACAAACATTACGAAGTTTTAGAGGTGGGTCAGTAACTTATAAACAACATTTTCAAGAGTCTACATTTCCAACAGCAATGGCAGGAAACTGGTATGTAATCTACACAAAAGGTGGTCTTATCAACAAAGATATAGCATTAGCGTTTAAAAAGGTTGGCTTTAAGTAATAAAGTAGTAGTATAGTAGATGAACATACTAATTTATTTTGCATGGCAACAGAAAGAGCAATCGACAAGCTGAAGAAAGCATTTAGCACATCCAATAGAAGTAGTTATCCGATTTACAAAAATGGCGAACTCATTTTAAAAGTATATTGGACACCTTTAACTATCGCAGATAGAGATACCATAAATGCTACTTTAACAGCATCTAATAGAGGTCAAGATGAGGGAAGTTTAGATTTTGCTCTCCAAGTGATAATTAATAAGGCAGAAGATGAAACGGGGCAAAAGTTATTTCTTGAAGCAGATAAGCCTAGTCTAAGAAGAGAAATACCTTTAGCAGTTTTGCTAGAGCTTATGACTAATATGCAAGAGTTGGGCGAGGAGGTAAGCCCCGATGCCGTAAAAAGCACAACTTAGCAAGGATCATTACTTATACTTTCAGTTTTCGATTGCAGAGACCTTGGGAATGACAGTTGAATATTTGCGTAACAATATGTCACTGGAAGAAGTTTACGGATGGAATGCTTACTTTAGTATCAAACAGAAAAGAGAAGAAAAAGCATACGAAGATGCACAAAAGAAAGCTCAATATCGTAAGGTACGCTAAACTGAATGTAATGTTTTATCGAGATTAGTGGCATCTAATTACGAAGTTAATATAAAACTGAATACCAGGACTGTTAATAAGCAGCTAAATAATCTTGAAAAGCGTATATCGAAGTTAAATAAATTAGCTCAAGGAGGAACAGCCAGCAAGACTGTACTAAAGAATGAAAAACATAAAGTTCAGATGGCGTCAAAGCGATTGCAAATAGAAAATAAAAATTTAAGAGTTAAACAAAACCAGTTAAAAGTAGATAGGCAACAATTAAAAGTTGAACAACAAACAGCCAATGCTATAAACAAACAGAACAGAGCATTAACAGGGTCACAGGGATCAGGGAGGGGATCAGGCCGACCAATGGGTCCTTCTTCTCCATTAAACTTTACAAATCAGGGAACTTTGTTACCTGGAAAAGGTTTTGGCGGACCCGATGGAGCAATACAAAGTGCATTAATAAGTGGTGCGTTTCCATTATTATTTGGACAAGGACTTTTAGGTGGTCTTGCTGGTGGTGCTGGTGGTTTTATCGGTACAAAAATGGGTGGACAGACGGGAGGTTTTGCTGGAGGTCTTATTGCAACTGCTGCACTTACCCAAGTTCAACAAATAATTGATGGAGTAACGGCAGTAGGTAACGCATTTAGCAAAACAAATTTAGACATAACTCAAGTTACTAAAAGTTTAGGTTTAGTAGGAACACCATCTGCTAAATATCTACAATTATTAGAACAAACACAGGGAAAACAAGCTGCATATAATGAATCCATTAAGAGACTAACTAGGATCGTAGGTGATGAAGGGGTAAAAAATCTACAAGAATTTGGCGATGCAAGTAGACAGTTTGCTAATGATGTGAGCGTTTTAACGACTAGACTAGCTGCTGCATTTGCTGGTTTTGCAAATAAGTTGAATAAAAAAGGTTTATTAGGTTTGGGTGGTCTTTCTAAATTTACCAAGCCTTTTGAAACGTCAGGAATTTTAAGAAAAGCAAATTTAAACGAAAGTCCTGAAATGGCTTCTTTAATTGCACAAAGAGATGCTTTGACTGCTGGGAGAACAGGGCGTGATTTAGGAAATGTTAAACGCAGTGATGAGTATAAAAATATACGAAGTCAGATAATAGAACTTCAAAAAGTTCAAGAAGCCACACAAAAATTAAATGATATAGAGAACTCAAGAGCTGCTCAGTATGATGAAATTACTCGATCTGTAGAAAAACAAAATCAGTTTTTAAATCAATCTATAACTTTAGGTGGTCGTGAAGCTGAAATTCAACAGAAATTAAGAGAATTTGATAGACAAGCTCTTAAATTTGACGAAAAAATTAATATGGAAGAAAGAAAACAATATGAAAATGCCCTACGCTTACAACAAGAACTTGAACGCATAAATAGTTTATATAGTGGAATTGCTAATACAGTTCAAACAGGTCTTGTTAATGCAATAGATGGTGCAATAACAGGAACAATGACACTAGGTCAAGTAGCAACGAGTGTATTCGGATCTATTCGTAGACAACTTATAGACTTTGCAGCAACTTCTTTACTAAGATCAATCCCTGGTTTTGGTGGCTTCTTTGCAGATGGTGGTGTTACCAAACCTAATAAATCTTATATTGTTGGAGAGAAGGGACCAGAATTATTTACCCCTGGAGTAACAGGAAAAGTTACTCCTAATCACGAACTAGGTGGAAGTTCTACCAATATAGTGGTCAATGTAGATGCTTCTGGAACTTCTGTAGAGGGTGACGAGCAATCTGCTGCACAGTTTGGTGAATCTATAGCAGCAGCAGTGCAAGCTGAAATCTTAAATCAACAAATGGCAGGAGGTTTATTAAGTTAATGGCAAGTTTTCCAACAACAGTTAATCCTACTTATGGGCTAACTAAAAAATCTAGACCGAATATGAGGAGTGCACAATTTGGTTCGGGGTATTCCCAAAGATCTACATTTGGCATAAATCAAAACTTAAAAGTGTATAACTTTAAATGGGAAAATATAAGTGAAACAGATGCCGATGAGATTGAAACTTTTTTAGATGCTAGGGCTGGTGTAGAGAATTTTGATTACACTCCACCAGGAGAAAGTGCTAGTAAAAAACTTATCTGTAGAGATTGGAATAAAACGATACCTTATAAAAATAGAGCTACCATAAATGCAACATTTGAGGAGGTAGCGGAAGCATGACAAGTGCACAAATAGTACCAGCTTCTTCAAAAATCAGTGAAGAAATACAAAAGCTGGAACCATCAGCAATCATAGAATTATTTGAATTAAAGTTAACTCTTGCCGTTAATGGGGTGGATCAAACATATTATTATCACGCTGGCACAAACGAGTTGAAAAGTAATATAGTTTTTAATGGTATAACTTATGTTGCTGCACCTGTTGAAGTCAAAGGTTTTGATAAAGTAACAAAAGGAACATTACCAAGACCAACCTTTTCTGTTGCAAATGCTGATAATGCCATAACAAATTTAATGCTTTTATATAACCCTTTAAATGCAGAACTAAAAAGAATACAAACACATAAAAAATTTCTTGATGCTGTTAACTTTTCTAGTGGTACAAATGCAACGGCAGATCCTACTGCAATAGCTCAAACTGATGATATTTGGTATGTAGATAGAGTTGCAGCAGAAACTCCAGAGTCAGTCACATTTGAACTTACAGGTAAACTTAATATGCAAAATCTTAGGCTTCCAAAAAGACAAGTTGTTGAACATTGTCCTTGGGAATATAAAGGAACAGAATGCGGGTATAAAGGATCAAAATGTTTTGATGTAAATGATATTGAATTAACAGGCGATGATAAACAAACTTTAGATAAATGCGGTCATAAATATTCAAGTTGTTTGGTACGTTTTAAAGGGGAAGATATACCTTTTGGTGGATTTTTAGGTGCAAGACTACAAATGTGATGATATTTAAAGAAGCAGCTAAAAAACACGCAATAGAAGAAGCACCAAAAGAATCTTGTGGGATTGTGGTTGAGGATGTTTATTATCCTTGCAACAATATTTCAGATACCCCAGAAGATAATTTTGCAATACATCCAAAAGACTTTTTAAAAGCTAGATCAAAAGGCAAATTACAATATATTGTTCATAGTCACCCAGAGGGCGGTGATGCAAGCGAGCCAGATAAAAAAGCTTGTACAGCAACAAAGATCCCTTGGCACGTCTATCTTTTACCAAAGGATACATGGCAAATTATAAATCCTTAATTGGTAGACAATGGCAGTATGGTATTTTTGACTGTTATTCAATAGTTCGTGATTATTATGCTCTTTTGGGTATAAACTTACCCGATTATAAACGACCCAAAAGTTTTGAAACTTGTAAAAGCATTTTTCTTAGTGATGCCAGTAAATTGAATTTTAAAGAAGTAGATATAAATAAAAGAAAACCAAACGATGTTTTAATAATGAAAATATGGACAAAAGAGCCTATGCACGGTGCTGTTTTATTGAAAGACGATATGATATTACATCAAAAATTTGAATCTGTAAGTTGTTCAGAGTACTTTAACCATTATTATAGAAAAAGAACTGTGGGGTGTTATAGATATGCAGCATAAAATTCTGCTGCTAGATGAATTAGGTGATAAATGGGGTAAAACTCATGTTTACCATAATTTAAGATCGCCTATTGAAGCATTAAAATTGCTTTATATAAATCATCCTGACCTTTGTAAATATTTTGCTACTGCACATGAAGATGGGATAGGCTTTACAGTTGTACAAGCTGGTGAGTTTTTAGACTATAAAGATTTAGGTCTACCACTAGGCCAAAATGATTTAGTAATTACACCTGTTATTAGTGGTAGTGGTGGTAAGGGAATTGGAAAAATATTATTAGGTGCTGCATTAATAGGAGGAGCTTTTTTATTTACACCATTATCTGCTGGATCGTTTTTTAGTCCTATTGTTGCTAAAGGATCTTTTGCAGCAGCCTTGCCTCTTACAAAAGCAGTAGTGGCATTAGGTGGTGCTCTTATATTATCTGGTGTTTCAGATATGATCTCGCCACAACCACAACTACCAAGTTTTGATGCACCTCTATCTGGGTTTACTGGCGGTCCTACGGGAGTCACAAGAGGGGCCGATGGTTCGGAAAGTTATGCTTACACAGGTGCAGCTAATACTGTAGGACTTGGGAAGACATTACCTGTTGTTTATGGTCAAGCTTTAGTTGGAGGTCATATTTTAAGTACAGATATAGAAGTTTCTAATGAATCTGATAAGTTAATGAAATATATTAGACCACCAAGTCTAAACAGTGTACGTTTAAATGGGGAAGAAATAAAATATAAATACACAGCAGCAGGGGGAATTGAAGCAAGAAGATATGACGGAAGTAAAGGAAATGCACAAGGAACAGCAAGGTACATTCAAGATACAACGATTGATTTAACAAAAACTGGTGAACAATTTTTAAAAAAACAGGATGGAACTAATTTAGTAGAAATTACTGGTGATGATTCTGGAAATCAAAATACGAAAAAATTTCAAATATACATCAGAGTAAGTGGTTTAGTAGATTTTGTAGGAAATGATAAATCTACCAAGATTGATGGCTTTATTACTTATCGAGTTATTATAAAAGAAAGAGATACAGGTAATTTAGTGTTAAATAATCAATCGACAATACAAGGTTTAACAAAATCATCCCAAAAATATAGTTATATTGCAAAACTGCCTTATCAATATATAAGTGGCAAAGATAAATATCAAGTTAAAATAAAAATAATTGACACAGGAGTTGATACAGATAAGTGTACATTTATAGTCAGACAAATTGGATATAACTTAAAAACAAGTTAGTTATGGCATTAAATTCAACATCCACTATTAAACTGATTGATTTACTTTGTGAAGGCCCGATAGAAGAAATTGTAGGTGGTAAAAAAGGAATATTTTTAGATGAAACTGCCGTAAAGACAGGCGGTTCTTTAAATTTCCCTAAGGATGATTTTGCATATGAATTAAGACTTGGAACAAGGGGGCAAAAACAGTTAAGTGACTATGAGAAAAAAGGTGCTTCAAATTTAACAGATTTTTCAGAAGAGATAGGTTCAAATTATAGTGAAACAAAAAATAATGAGAATAAAGTTACATCAAGAGATTATGGTGGTGGAGCACTTATTAAACAAGTAACTGATACTGATACGACTTCTGTTCAATTTTTGTTTACGATCCCTTCTTTATTCTGTACAGCAATGGAAGGCATTGCCAGAGGTCAGTTATTTAATGCAAAAGTAAAAATTAAAATTTTTATGAAATCAAAAGGTAAATCATTTAACGAAATCTATGACAAAACAATTACAGGAATTTCTACTTCAACTTATCAGTTTAAAACTCCAGCTTTTGATTTAACAGAAGATGAAGAAGGTAATGAATTAACAGCACCTTTTTTATTTAAGATAAAAAAAATCACAAATAAAGAAAAAGATTATGAAGTAAGAAAAGGAGATTTTGAAGATATAGATGAAACAACACCTTTAGAAGGCACAAGAGGAAATAGAATAATTTTGACCTCAATGATTGAAAAAGTAAGTTTTCAAAGTCGTTATCCTTATACTGCTTGTGTTGGAATGTCTCTTTCAACTGAGTCGTTTCCAAGATTACCAAGGAGAGCATATCTAGTAAGGGGTCTAAAAGTAGCTATTCCTCATAACGCAACTGTCAGAGATGATGGAAGTTTAGAATTTAATGGGAGTTTTGATGGTAGTCTTGCACAAGATGATGAAGGAAATACTTTATTATTTTGGACAACTTGCCCTGTCTGCATTTTCTTTAATATGCTTACAAACACTAAGCACGGAGCAGGAGATTTTGTAACAGCATCAAATATAAGTTGGGTTGATTTATATCCTTTAGCTCAATATGCAAATCAACTTGTATCAACTCCTGATGGTGATGAACCCAGGTTTGCTATTAATACTGTTATAGGTGCACAAAATGATGCTTATAAGGTTTTACAAAACCTTGCAAGTACATTTAGAGGAATGACATATTGGGCAGCTAATACAGTAAATGTAAGTGCAGATCATGGAAATCTAGACGGTTCTGATGTTGACCCTGTTCATATTTATAACAATGCAAATGTAATTGGAGGGGTATTTAATTATTCTGGAACGTCTTTAAAGACAAGATCAACTTCCATAAGAGTTAGATATAACGACCCAGAGAATTTATATAAACCTAATGTGGTTGTAGTTGAGGATTACGATTTAATTACTAAATATGGTTATCAGGTTAAAGATTTAATAGCTTTTGGTTGCTCTTCTAAATATCAGGCTCAAAGATTAGGTACTTGGATGTTGAAATCAGAAGAATTAGATGCAGATGTTGTCATTTTTTCAACGGGTCTTGATGGTTTAGCTGTATTACCAGGTCAAGTTTTCGCAGTAGCCGATGAGATGAGACAAGGGGTGCAAAGGGCTGGAAGAATAGCTGCAGGTGCGACAACAACTGTAGTTGTGCTTGATAAAGATTTATCCTCAGTTATTACAGGATTAAATGTAGGAGCAGACCTTTTCACATTAAATTGCATTCTTCCTGATGGAACAATGGAATCAAAAACAATAATTTCAGTATCAACTACAAGTGTTACTGTTGGTAGTGCTTTTAGTTCCGCCCCACAATCTCAGTCTGTTTATACTGTTACTTCAAATTCTTTGCAACACCAAAAATTCAGATGTATTGATGTTAAAGATAATGGTGACGGTACTTATTCAATTAGTGCTGTTCAATTTAATGATTCCATTTACAGTGCTGCTGATACAAACACAGAATTAGATTTTACTGATGTAACTGCTTTTGATGAGATTCCAACTGCCCCTGTTAATTTACAGCATACAGTTATAGTTACAAACACAGCTTAATTATGTCTAGTAAAGCAATTTTTAGCTGGTCGAGAGGTACAAATGGCCCTTCTATACGTTTCTTTGTTCAATACAAGATAGGAGATGGTTCTTTTAAAACAGCAACAACAACTGATACAAGTTTTGAAATAGATAACTTAAAACCAAATTCAGAGGTTACTTTCCAGGTAAAATCTGTTGGTATTGATAGCACTAAGGAATCACAATTTACATCATTAACTATAACGATACCAAAAGCATCTATTCCGTCTTCGACTTCTCCTGTAGTTCCAACAGTTTTATTGCCTCCAGATCCTACAAATGTTTCTGTTGAGGCTACTACAAAAAATGAAGCGATTGTAAAATGGAATATACCTATGACATATACAGGGAATAGAGAGGAATTAGTTGCAATTATTAGACATTCGACCTTAACAGATGGCACTGGTTTATGGCAAGAAAGTACTTTTTTAAGAGAAGTTGCTGCTGTTACTAATTATTTACTGGTTCCTTTGATGAACGGAGAATATCTCGTTAAATTTAAGGATAAACAAAACAATAAATCAGAAAATGCTATAAGTGCTGTTATAAATTTACCAGAAGAATTACCAAAACTTTTAGTTCAAACAGTTAGAGAGGATCAAGGTATTGCTCCTTTTGCTGGTCAACGTAATGATTGTTTTTATTCTGATGAATATGATGCACTAGTTTTACAAACAGATGACCTGATAGATGATATAGCTGATTTTGAACAGGGCTATCTTCAAAATATTGATTTTGGTGGCACGTTAAAAACATCAGGAGAATATTTTTTTGAAAATACTGTTGATCTAGGTGGAATTTTTACAGTTCAATTTAATCGTATTTTAAAGATAAGAGGTTTATACCCAAACGATACTATAGACTTACATTTTACAAACATTGATGAGTGGACTGATTTTGACGGAGCTTTACCAGATGAGACAAATGGAATATTAAAGTTTAGAGAAACCAGTAGTGCTGCGACTGACGATGAAATATTACTTGAAGATGGTAATTTTTTATTACTTGAAGATGGCAATAAATTTGACCAGGAAGATTCATCGAATTACGGGGAATTTGTGCCTATGGAAAGTGGTAGATATACTGGTAGAATTTTTCAATTTAAATTAGACTTAACTTCTGAATATAATGACCAAACACCACTTATAGATGAATTAGGCTATGAATTATTGTTTGAAAATAGAACAGAAAGCACCTCTATGTCTAGCGGTGCTGGTGCAAAAGCGGTAACTTATGACAAAGCCTTTTATCAAACTCCTAAATTGGGCATAACTGCTAGTAATATGGCTACAGGGGACTATTATGTAATTAGTAGTGAAACTCGAACTGGATTTTCAATTACTTTTTTCAATAGTTCAAATGCAGCTATTGACCGCACATTTGCATATCAAGCTAATGGCTTCGGTGCGGAAGGTGCCTAAACTCTCAAATCCATTGGTATAACTAAAAATGTCAACACATGATTACTCCTTAAGTAACCAATCAGGGGCCAGTTTTAGGTCAGACCTCAATAATGCCTTAGCTGCAATCCTTTCTAATAACAGTAATGGTTCGGCTCCTTCAACCACTGTTGCATACAGTATATGGGCTGACACTACTTCTGGAAAACTTAAAATTCGTAATAGTGCTAATGATGCTTTTGTAGATTTAATAAATTTAGATGGAACTATTGCGAGGGATCTTACATTAACAGGAGCATCCGCAAATATAGTTTTTGACCAATCAGATAATGCTCTTGAGTTTGCTGATAATGCAAAAGCAACTTTCGGAACTGGTGCTGATTTAACCATCAGTCATGATGGTGGTAACAGTATAATTAATGATTCTGGTACAGGTGAGTTAAAGTTACAGAGGGGTGGTAATACAATGGTTGCTTTAAACGCAACTGGTATAGAGATTACTGATCCAGATGGTACAGGAAGAGTAACAATAACAGGATTTGAATCTAGTAATGCACAAATATATTTAGCTGCTGATGAAGGGGATGATAATGGTGATACATGGGCTATTCAAAGTACTGCATCTACTAATGTTTTTAGGTTTTTAAATGATACGTCAGGGTCACAGGTTACAAAATGGACAATGACAACTGATGGTGATGTTACACAGACAGGTCATTTATTACTTCCTGACAGTAAACAACTACGACTTGGCGGGGGAAATGATCTAACTCTTGAACATGACGGAAGCAACAGCATCATTAACGATAATGGTACAGGTGAATTACAAATAAAAAGGGCTGGAAATACAATACTTAGTTTAAATTCTACTGGAATTGAAATAACTGATCCGTCGGCTGCTGCGGAAGTAACAATTACAGGTTTTGAAGGCAATAATGCACAATTAGTTTTACAAGCAGATGAGGGTGATGATGATGCTGATAAGTGGAGGATAAGAAATGTAGCTTCAACTAATATGTTCAAAATAGAAAATTTTTCTACAGGTTCTTATGTTGCAGCTCTTACAGCCGATACTTCTGGAAATATTGGGCTTGGTGGTGCGACAACACCAGCTTCTTTATTAAATATTCAAAAAAACGATTCAACTGCTTATGATGCTACAGCAGCAGATGGACAAATAGGTGTAGGGCCTACACTCTATTTACTTAATGGTCAAAATACACAAACTGGAGTTTGTCAGATTGTATTTGGTATGCGATCTACTGAAGAGCAAGTTCGTATTGTTGCAACTGGTGGAACTGGTGAATCATTGAGATTCGTTTTAGATGATGAAGAGTTTTTCCATTTTGATAATGCAGGTAGATTAACTTTGACTGCTGGAACTAATAGTTACAATAGTAATGGCTATTTAAGAGTACCTGTTGGGGGTAGTAGTCTTGGAGCTTGGGTTAGTAATTCTGGTTCAACTTCTGCCAGAAAACATATGCGATTTGAAAATCCAAATAATACAGTCGGATCTATTTCAACAAGTGCTTCAGCTACAACCTTTGCTACAAGTTCAGACTACAGATTAAAAGAAAATGTAGTTGCTATATCTGACGGCATTACAAGATTAAAAACATTAAAGCCATCTAGATTCAACTGGAAAGCAGATGCAACTGTTACAGTTGATGGATTTTTAGCCCATGAAGTAACAGCAGTACCAGAAGCGATTGTTGGAACAAAAGACGAAGTTGTAACGCAAGCAATGATTGATGCTGGTGATTACGATTCAACAAAACTAAACGATCCAATCTATCAAGAAATAGATCAATCAAAAATAGTTCCTTTATTAACTGCTGCACTACAAGAAGCTGTAGGGAAAATTGAAACATTAGAAACTAAAGTTGCAGCCTTAGAAGCTGCTTAGTAAAATATAAAAAACACAAAAAAAAAACATGACAAATCCTGTTGATCTTATTAAAGAAGAAATTGCAACTATTAAAGACCAGCTAGATATTGATATAAAAAAAGTATCTTTATTGCAGCAAGAGATTAAAGATATACAAGAGCAAGCAAAAAAAGCTATTAATGAAAAACAAACACAGATAAATAATGCAACTCAACCAATATTAGAAAATCAAGGATCTTTAACGAAACTTACTGAGTTGTTAAACAAATTAGAAGGTAAGATAGAAGCAGCAACCGACAAATAAATGGCTGATAGGAAAATCACAGCACTAACTGAACTAACTGCACCTGTAGCTGCTGATGTGTTTCCTGTTATAGACATTAGTGAATCTGCCAATGCTAATAAGAATAAAAAAATACAATTAACAACTGTTCTCAAAAATATCCCTAATGGCACGGTTTCTGCTCCTAGTGTAGGTTTTACAGGAGACTCTGGACTTACAGGATTTTTTAGAGTTGCAAGTAATGAAATAGGAATATCAGCAAACCAAGCATTGATTGGATCGTTTACAACCTCTGGATTTCAATTAGGCACTGGGACCCCTGCTGCACAGTTGCATTTGTTTAGTACAGACACCACAGATCAGGTAATTATCGAGAATAGCGATACTGGTGCTGATAACGCACCTGATTTCGTTTTGTATAGAAATTCGTCTTCACCAGCAGCAGATGATAACTTAGGAAACCTTATTTATAGAGCTAATGACAGTGCTGGTAATGCACATGATTATGCAAGTATTGTTGCTTCTATAGAAGATACAACAAACACATCAGAAGATGGGATATTAGATATTATGACAAGTGCTGCTGGCACGTTAGCTTCCAGGATTAGATTGTTTAATAATAAAGTAGGTATTGGTGAAACGACTCCGTTATACCCTCTACATTTAACAACATCTTTAGCTGGTACTGCTTTTCAGCTTCAATCTGATGCTAATGATGCTGCTAGTGGTGCAAACCTTATGTTGTATCACAGAAGAGGAGCTAGTGGTGCTGGACAGGATAATGATGTTATATCAACTATTTTTTATAGAGGTAAAAACGATAATGGCACACCAGAAGAAGTTGATTTTGCGGGTATAGAAGGTGTGATTACAGATGCTAGTGATGGCACAGAAGACGGAAAACTTAACTTACAAGTAATGACGGCTGGCACGTTGACAACTAAACTAGCTGTTGATGCAACTGGAATAAGTGTAACTGGTACGGTAACGGATAACGGAGCTACACATAATGGAGATGTAACTTTTAATGGAGATTCTGCGTATATAACATTCGATAAGTCTGCTGATGATTTGGAATTTCGTGACAGTGCTGGTATATCGTTTGGAAATTCAAAGGACTTGCAGATATTTCATCATAACAATCAAAGTATAATTACTACTGCAACAAGTAATAGGTTACTAATTAAAAGTGATAACGATATTGAATTTACTAATCAATCTGACACTCACAAGTTAGCAGTTTTTAAACCTAGCGGTGCTGTTGAGCTGTACCATGATAATTCTAAGCGTTGCGAAACATCAACAGATGGATTAGATTTTCCCGATCTCAGTATGGTGAGAATGGGTGATAGTAATGATTTATTAATATATCACCATCCCTCAAATGGCAGCATTATCAGTGACACCAGTTCTATAAAAATAATAACTGAGAATTTTCGTGTAAGGAATAGTGGCGATAGTGCAACTTCACTCAGTGTCGTTGGAACTGGGGCTGTTGAGTTATATCATAATGGAACAAAGAAGGCAGAAACATCAGCAGATGGACTGGATCTGCCTGACAACAGCAAATTACAACTTGGAACAGGACAAGACCTTCAAGTTTTTTGGGATGGATCTTCTGGATTTGTAACAAATCAAGGTGGTGGTAACTTACATATAAATTCTGATTCACTTCTATTAAAAAACGCTGCTAATAATGAAAGTTATATCAGAGCATACAACAACGCTGCTGTGGAGTTGTACTATGATAATGCGAAGAAGGCAGAAACAACCAGTTCGGGGCTGACTGTTACGGGAACAGTTACAGAAACATCTGATATTGCTTTTAAATCTGATATAGAACCAATCACAAATACACTAGATAAAATACAACAAATAACAGGTTACAAATATAAATTAGATAATGCCTCTATTAATTCAATGGGTGTGATAGCACAAGATGTAGAAAAAGTATTTCCAGAACTTGTACATGGTGATGAAGGAAGTAAGACTTTGCAATATAGTGGACTTATTGGTGTATTAGTAGAAGCTGTAAAAGATTTATCAGCTAAAGTAAAAGCCTTAGAATCTAATTAGATTTCTCTGTCATCTGACGAGTCATAATTCCTAAAGTTATATATAAAGGAGCTAAAGCCATAATTCCTGTGAAGGTTATAATGGTGACAGGTACTAATGCTTTTGCAAACGCATCTCTCATGTTAAATAAAATCTCATCTGTTCTGTCTATTTTATCATTCGTAATTTCATTAACAACTATTGGGGCAGGGTACGCTACCTACAAATGGGTAAGTAGCCCACAGTTTGAAGCAATGATGATGGAAAAAGTTATGGATAGTGTAAGCAAAATATTACCTAACCAAATTGATAAGAAAATGCCTAAAGTAACAGGTCCAATGTTACCTTTA
>VTLG01007228.1_pt1 | contig 15579 bp, 17 predicted proteins | sample 4694571 | NCBI WGS metagenome assembly VTLG01 (sample SAMN12604809, study PRJNA352737) | marine metagenome | biome: ENVO:00000447; feature: ENVO:00000209|ENVO:00000569|ENVO:01000036; material: ENVO:00002151; isolation source: viral sequences binned using virsorter ...
TACAGTAGCACTAGAAGACATATTACACAAAGCAATTTGATAATTTGGATATGGTCTTACTTGAGGAGCATTAGTCATGTACCACTTAATGCCTGTTATAACATCATTTTCTGTAATACCTACAGCTGCTAACTCTGATTGAGTTATAGTATAAGCAAAAATAGTTCTTTTATACCAAATATTAAATACAGAGGGTTGTGCTTGACCATGACCACTAGCTGTAAGTGTTCCTAATACATCTGTCCAACCAACTGCAGGTGCTATAACATTAGAAGCACCATACCATTCACTAAAAGCCATCTGACTACCAGAACTTTTTCCTATAAGTCCTCTAACATCAGATTCATTTATACTTACTTGAGTTCCAGAGCCACCACCTGCTTCAATGTGTATTTCATTTAATGATATTGCTCCACTATTTTGTAAAGGCATTACTTATTCTCTAATACAGTTGTCCTATTTTCATAGTCAGCATACTTTTCTTCCATTCTATCAATACTTTCTTTTAGTTCTTTAATAGCAGCAACTATTGTTTCTGTGTTAGCTGAAGATGTTAAGTTTTCAAAATCAATTCCCATTAGCTAGTTTCTCCTTTAATTCATCTATCTGTATTTGTTGTTCTTTTATAGCTTCAATAAGTAGAGGAATCATTCTTGCGTAGTCTACTGTTTTATAATCTTCACCAGACTTAGACTTCTGATCTTCTCCAATATCAAAAGGTGCAAGAGAAACTAATTCAGGTAATACTTTTTCTACTTCTTGTGCTGATACACCAACCTGTATCTTATCTTGTCTTTCATATCCAAACTCTTTTGCTTTTTCATTTTCACTATAATAATATCCATTAATAGTTTTAACTTTATCTACAGCATTCTCTATCTTTCCATGAAAGTCTTTTAATCTTTTGTCTGAGTAATATGCAGTAATATTATTAGTTGCTCTTATTTCACCTGTAGTTCCAGATCTAGCAGTTCCTACACCCAAAGAATCAAATTGATTTATAACTGAAGTTGATGAGGGATCAAGATAGTAATTGCTATTACTTATATCATAATATCGTGCAGCATATACATTATTTTGAAAATAAGATGTACCATCCCAAGCAAATCTAATTTTTTCTACACTACTAGTAAGTAGCCTAAAAGCATAGCTTCCTGAAGAACCTCTTAGATCAATACCATAATCACCAGATGCTTTATTTATAATACAACCCCAATCATTTCCATTAGGACCATTTACATAAAGTGCCGCATCATTAGCTGTACTTGGAGTAATATTTACACAACCATTACTATCAATCCTTAAATGATCTCCTACACCATTTTGATGTATTTGAAAATCAGTAGAACTAGCTTTAATCCACCATTCATCAGTACCTTGTCTTGCAAACGATAATGCATAATCTGTATCTTGGCTATCAAGACACATAGGATACGCATTTGCGTTACCGAATACCTGAAGTTTTCTATCATTTTTAATAACACCACTACCCGGTGCTACAGGATACACAATATCAGCTTCTCCTATAGCAACTACTCCATCATCAGTAATTCTTAACCTACGATCTGGATTATTGTTTGGATGAGTAGCATTAGACCCACCTGTAAAAAAATCAATATTAGCATAACTATTTATAGCATTTTGATCGTTTCTAAAATTTTTAATTTCTAGGTTTGCATTTCCCTCATTCCATGTAATAGCTGCTTTTTTAGTTTGTCCACTAGCAGGTGTAGACCCTGCAGCTCCTTGTATAAACTCAATACCTCTAGCATTATTACCTGTTGAAACAAGTCGGATCATAGCATCAGATCCATACAGATCCATTGCTCCCCCTCGTTCTTTCTTTAAATCCCAATTAGCCCATGCTCCATCTAAGAAGCCATAACCACTTCCATATCCATAAAGTTGAACAAAAGCATTACTTCCTGCGTCTTTTAAATATATTCCAACATCACTACCAGAACCACCTGAAACAAATTGAAAATTTCTTGAATTATTATTTGACAAAATATGGCTATCAGCACTAAATGTAATACCACCTGCAAAGACAGCATTACCTGATGTCAATGCCAATCGTTGTGACCAACTAGACCCATTGTTATAATGAAACCCCATTTGATTACTATTTAAGGCATCATTATTAATCGCCCATGATGCTGAACTATTATAAAGTTCTATTTGTGGTTGAGCTGATGATTCACCACCCTGTGCAATTAATAAATCGGTATAACCACCTCTAGCACTTCCGGGAGTTATTCCAATTCCAACTCCGTCACTTCCTATATTAATAGCACTACTTGTTAAAAGAGTATTTGCTGAATTTGCATTGTTTAATCCAAAACTTAGAATATTAGTATCATATTTGATTAAAGCTGAATGATATGCTCCACTATCATCATATAAACATAGTGTAGTACCTTGATCTGCATTACTAACAAATACTTTAAAATCATTACTATTATAACTACCAACATCAGTGCCTACTAAAAGATTATTAGTTACTTTAGTAGCACCACCATTAGTAGCTACTATTGCACTTTGTGCTAAATCTACATCACCACCATCATAGTTAATATAGAGTTTTATACTTGAGTTGCTTGAGTTAAAAAAGTTAAGCTCGTTACTATCTTTTAAAGAAAGGTAATTTGTAGTTGCTCCATTATTAGGGTGAATGTTTCCTCTAAAACCTATTGCATTTGCTACCCCACTTGCATCTTCAAATACAGCTTTGTCTGCAGGTTGTGTTACAAATACTTCTTGATTACCTGTACAACTTATCTTAGTAGTGTTACCTGCAGAAGTTTGAAATACTGTATCTCTAGATAAAGTTGTACCACTAGCAGTATATGTGCCAAGACCTACTTCAAAATTATTACCATCTACTATTGCATAGTAAGTTGTGTTACCATCACCTACATCTGCAAAAGTACGAAAGCTATCTACAGCACCACCAAGAGTTAATGTTCCTTGTCCTGTAGTGCTAGATGTTTCTTTTATTCTGTCTTTTACAACTAGAGCCACTAAGTTATCCTTATAATAGCGTTACTAGAATCGTTTGTTGGCATAGTAATGGTAAATGAACCATTATCAGATGACTGTGTGCTACCAAATGATATAATTGCTACAGCCTTATTGGATTCAGATGCATTATATATAATTGCACCATTAGCATCTATAGTTGCATTTGTAAATGTTATATCTGCAAAATCAACAAAAGCCACATCACCACTTAGTGTTGTAGTAACACTAGATAGTGTATGGCCTCCTGTAGAATATGGATTACCACCAGAACCTGTTGCAGCTATTTCATCACTATTACCTGTAACATCAGAATAATTAGTTGTTGTTTTATCATAAGTACCAGATTCTCCTGATTTAATTAAAGCTAATTTAAATGTATCTGTTCCAAATGTATGTATGCCCTCTAACAATTCTCTTTTAAAAGTGTTACACAAGGCTGTTGTTATTGCCATTTAAAATCTCCCTGTTATATAGATAAGAGGGCAAGCGTAACTCACCCTCTCATATAATAAAGCTATTAAGCTAACATATCCCTGTCAACTATATTCGCTTCCATATCACCTAATGGCGATACATCCATACATAGTGCGTAAACACGAAGTTTACCTGTTGCAATACCATTATCAGTACCTGCAAAGGTAAGATCTAATGTATCGGATGCACCAACTGTTTGAGGTTTAATAGCAGCATCTGCCATATTAGGTGCTGCGTGATCACCTGCAGATGCTCCATCTATATCAAAACTAGTGACAAAACCATCAGCATCTACAGAACTACATCCTAAAGCTGCTGTTGCGTCAGAACCTGCACCTGTTAGGGCAGTCATAACTTCTATACCTGCATGTAAAATACATGTGTCAGCATCAAAAGTCATCATCTGAACAACATCACCTGCACTAGGATCAACTGTAGTTACTGCAAAGTCGATTGTTTTCTCGACCATATAAACACCTCTACCGATGCTTGTGTTACCTCTCGCAGGAGCAACTATACTTGAAATTGTAGCCATAATATACCTCCTTACGCTAAGTTATATGCAGCAGTTACGATAGCTTCTGGTCGAAGTATCTTTCTGCCATACAAATGCATACCACGAACAATGTCTGCAAATGAATCAGGATCACGATAAGTTTCGGTCTTGTTTATTTGCTCTGCTGTTGCGACTGCTGAACTATGTCCTGCAACAATAATACCCATATTAGAAGCATTAGGACCACCTGTAGTAGAAGGACCTGTACCTAATGATGGTAAATTGTTAGACTGATAGATCTTAAAACCATGTAGGTTATTTACTACTAGTCCATTTTGTAAACCTGAACCACCAAAGTCTGAATTTAGAAGACGTGAATCTTCATCTTTTAAGACCTCAATAAATACAGGATCAAGAACTAGCCAACGACCTTGTGTATCAACATTTTGTTGATCCATAAGTCTTGACATACGTGCAATAATTTGTAATGGGAAAGCATTACCTGCAGTTGATGATTTAGCTGCGGTTGCTCCACCTGCACGTGGTTCAATACCAATAGAGTTATTAGCTGAACCTGCTGATCCAGATGTGTTTGTAAAGTCAGATGCATCTAAAGACATAGAAGCCAATAATTCTGCACCAACTAAGTTAGCACCTGCAGATGCTCCTGATACAGCTGCTACACCATTAGTAGATGTGTTTACTGTACTAGCATTTGCGTGTAATGCAGCTTGTGAAAAACCTGACATATAGCCAAGTACTTCTTGGTCAAACTGATCAGCTAAACGATAGGCAGCTCTGTCACTTGCAAGTGATTGAAAGTTAACGTGGCTGTGTGCTTCCTCAATGTCATCAATCTTAAATGCAAAATAGTTTGCTTTATCGATAACAAGAGAAAACTCTTCATCGTCTAAATCTTGAGGAGTAATATTTGTTCCCCTCTCGTAGGATTTTACTGTGATTTCTGGTTCTTTAATAATCTTCACAGAATCTCCCATGGCTGCGATCTCACCAAAATAATCATTATTGGTTATCGCTTCAGCAATAGATGACTTACGAAAAGCAAGTTGCACCTGTTTGCTATAAATAATAGGACTAAAATTACCATTAGGTAAATTGCCATGTCCTGCAGCTTTTGGAAATGCCATAATTAATTCTCCTTATATTTCCAAAACAGATGCAAACTACAAACTATCTACAGAGGCCAACAGTTTAAGGTAGATATAAAACGGCTTAAACTATTTGGATAGTCTACAATTATTTTGTTGTTTGCTGAATATAGAGTGTTAGTGTCGTTTCCGGGTAACACTCTACCTTATATTGTATATATAGTTATACTAATAACTATTTAAATGTCAAGTATTATCTTGCATTACCTGACAAATCATATATAAACTTACCACTCCTGATTGCTTCCATAATCATGTCAGCATTCTTTTCATAATCTTGAGCAGACATTTTGTTTACATCTGATTCCTTTATCATCCCTGTAGCTTCTGTATCTGGTTGACTCTTTGTTGATCTTGTAGTTACAGATTTAGCTGCATCTTTGGATGTATCTTTTTTCTTTTCACTAATGCCCATATCAGCTTTATACAAGTCGATTGCTCTTGCGGCTGCTCTAGCATCAGTTTCATTTTCATATAAAGCATCTTGAACCCATTTAGGTTGTTCATCTGCCCATGCATGAAACTCATCTGTTTCTTTTATTTCGTTAAAATCAGGATGCATAGATAATAACTGTGCTTCAGCTTTCTCTCTAGATACATTGTTTTGCATCTCATTGATTTCACGTACACGTGCTTCCAAATGTTCCGATTGTTCTTTTGCTTTTTTAATTGCAATAGTTTCTACAATCGCTGCTACATCTGGATATTTTTCTGCCCATGCATTTATATCTTCATCAGATTTAGGTAACTGTATTTCTTTACGTGTAGCTTCATCTAATTGTTTTTTGATTTCTGCGAGTTGATCTCCAAATTCTTTTTCTTTATTCTGAAGATGCCTACGCAAATCGCCATAACGCTTTTTAAAAGTTTTTTCTTCAGCCGATAAATTCTTATCGTCTTCAACTTCAACTTCTTCAGGTTTCGTTTTATTTTCTTCAACAAGTTGTGCTAGTTCCTCTTCATCTTTCTTTTGTCTTTCTTCATTTGTATATTTACGATTTGTAAATGCTACTTTCTTTTCTGGCTTTACTTCGCCTACTACATTAGTTTGTTCCATCTTTGTTCTCCTTTCAGGGCCACTAATTGTGGGTAGCTAATTAGGATCTCTTTTTTACTAAAGTTTTCCCTTTGGTTGGTTTTTTCTTTGTTGGTGGTTTTGCTATTAACATACCTTTGTTTCCAAACTTTCCTGATGCCATATTGCCATCTCCACCACCACCATATGCTTTAGAAAGATTTTCTTTATCTTTATCTTTTTGTTTTTGTGTATTTTTATTTGCAGACCCTGCTACAGTCTTTTTTCCTGTTTGAGGACCTGCTCTCATACCTCTGGCTTCATTAGCCTTATTTTCTCTTTCTTGTCTTCTAGCTTCATTATCTTCTCTTTTCTGTGCTATAGAACGTGTTACAGGATTATAAGATCCTTTACCAACTCCATCATAACCTTTACTTCTAGCACCTGCTATTGCTCTAGACACAGGATTAAAAGAAGACGATGATAAATCATCTTTAGTAAATGTTTTAGGTCTTGCAAGTGGTGCAGGTTGTGTATTATCTTGACTTGTATTATTACTACTCATGTTGTTTTTCTTTTTCTTTTTCTTTGGACTATATGGATTTTCTAAATTACCCTGCCATCTGCCATCTACCAATTGACCAAATGCTTTCATTTCTTCTTCAGTAAATGTTCTAATAGGATTTCCAAAGATATCTATTTCTTTACCTGTTCCATCAGGATTAAGTACAGTTGAAGACCACATAGATCCATTACCATCTCTATCAAGCATACTACCAATAGTATCAATAATACCACCAAGTAAACTAAAACCAAAGATACCATCACCTGAACCTGATTTTATTGTACCATTTACAATGCCCTCAATCTTTTCTAAGTCAGGTTCTGCACCTCTCATTACTTTTAATTCTTCACCTATTAAATTAAATCTAGTTTTTATAGGTAGTGCTAAATATTTATCTACATCCATACCTAATCTTTTAGCTGTAACTTCTGCAGACTTTCTACCATCTTCTACCATTTTCATAGGATCTTTTGGATCATTATCATCTTGTTGCATAGGTTGTGTTTTAACAGGTTGTGTTTTTTCTATATCATCTTCTTCTGACTTAGGCTTTTCAGTTACAGGTGATCCATCTTGATTTAACATAATCTTGTACCCTGCAGGTACAGCTTGTAGTGGCTCACCTCTCCAATTAGTTAAAATTGTTATTTTATCTCCTGCATCATTTTCAAAATACGAATATCTATTTGCATATTCTTGATTAGCTAATTGTGTAATAGGAGAATATGTTTGTGCAGGATCAGCCGTTCCTGTTTGAAAACCTACAATACCACCCTCATTCTTTTCCTCAACTTCTTCATCATCCATACCCATAATAATAACATCAGCAGCATCAAAAGGAATATCATCAGGAAGTTCAGCATCATCAGGATTACCTAACTGACCCATAGCTTCCATCTTTTTTAATCCCATCTTTGCATCTTGTCTTAATTCCATAAGTTTATTTAAACCAATAAAACGTGTTACATCTGCAGGAAAAATAAACTCACCCTCACTTACCATAGCAGGTACATCATCACGAACTTCTTTAGCTAATGATCCTGATGGTACATCATTACCAGATACAGGATCTTTTTCTCCACCATCATCTTTCATACCACCCTCATCAAAAAAATTTAATTGTTGCTCTTCTGGCATACCACCATCTTTAAAAAAATCCATTTGTTTATCCATAACTGTTCCACCCTCATTAAACAACATTTGTTTTCCAATTATACTTCCCATTCCGGGAAATAAATTACCACCATGAAATTGCATATTAAATTGTTTCATAGCATCTTTTTGTGCTTTATCATATATTGCTTGTTGTTCTTTCATTTTTTGATCAAATGTTTTATACGCATCTGTTGCATAAAACTCTGCTCTTGCTGCTTCTTGTGCTTCTTGTAACTTTTTAAATTCATCACTAGTTCTATACATTTGATCAAATTCTTGCATATAATTATTTCTTGCACTTTGCGATTTCTTTAAAAAATCTAATAAAGTTTGTTGGGCTTTTTCATTCTTTGCTTCAGCATCAGGCATTGGCATTGCAGTTTTATTAGGCATTGGCATTTGTGTAGGAAATAATGGTAACTGACCACCACCCAAAGCAACTTTAGGATCTACAGGAGATTCAAGATATGTGGGTATTTGCTGTATTGGTTGTGATAATTTTCCTTCTGCTTCTAGTTGTTCTTTTGTTTTTCCTATTTGCACAGGATTACTAACTACTGCAGGATCTATTAGTGGTTTAAAAGGTTCTTTAGCATAATCTTCTGCAGGATCTTTAGCAGGTTTAACAACGTCAAATACATCAGCTTCTATTTTTGGAACTTGTTTTGGTGGAATAGTAGTAGGATCAGTTCCAAAATTATCTGCAATCATATCTAATTGTTTCTTTGGCATTGTAGTGCCGATCAAAGGATCAGGATTAGATGGTGCTTGAGAAGTAGTTGGGTAAACTATCTGACCATTTACGATTGTGCCTTGATGTGCTTTTAATACTCCACCTTGTTTCAATGTCTTGCTCCTTTTTTTTGCAGCTTCAATGGCTTCTTCAAAAGAATCATGCTCACTAGTAGGAATCATACGTTTATCCTCTACAGCTTTTTTTAATTCATCTTCAGTATAATATTTACCATTATGTATACTTGGGATATTAATATACTTACCATTATCTAATTTAATTGTTGTAGAATACTCTGATCGTTCTTCACCCTCAGGAGTTTTTAATACAGGTCTACCTGCTTTAGTTACTCTACCTGTAGGTTTGCCAACAAGCTTACGAGATTTCTTTAACATTTACTTCTTCCCTTAGTGAGTGTAACTTTCTAAGTATAGCTAACGATCCTTGTGATCTTTTCCACAGATCTTGATTATCTGTCTGTTCCATTATTCTAGTATGATTTTCTATATGATATTCTAAATACTCAACAAACGCATCCCATAGCTTTGGATTATTGCATAGGGGTTTGAGGTGGTTGAGGAGTTCCTTGTGGTTGTGCATTACCTGTAAATCCTTGTTCTTGTGGTCTAGGAGCTATTCCTGTGCCTATTGTGCCGCCGCCTGATCCTGTCGGATCATTCGGATTTGCACCTGCAGGTGGTTGTCCTTGTGGCTGTTGTTGAAAGCTTTTCATCATCTCTGCCATGAGCATTGCTTCTGCTTTATCGTTTGTGACTTTTTCAGGATCTAAATCCATAGACTTTGCTATCTCTCTTATTATATAATCCATCTTAGCAAATGGTGCTAGTGCAGGATTTGATGCTACTTGTAAGAATTGCATTAGTCTTTGACTACGTACTTCATTAGCCATTAAACTTTCTGTACCTCTAGCTTTTACTTCTAAATCACCTTTTATCTCAGGATCAAAATCAAACTGCATATTAAACCTAAATAAACCCTCACCTAGTGGTCTAAGTATATAATCATCTATATTTTTAATAACAGTTTTAACGCCACCTGATGCAGCATTCATAAGCATAGAGATACCACTAGCTGTCCTACCTACACCTGACACACCTGTTTGTCCATGTGCAAAAGAGGGAAAGCCTGTAGATTCATCTGCAAGTTGTCTAGCTTTGTCAAACAACTGCAAGTTCTCATTTGATACGTTGGGAAATTTTGTTCCAAAGATAGCTTGACCGGGTGCGCCGCCCTGTCTACGAAAGACTTTTCCGGGATACACACTTAGATCTTGTCCGGGAACTAGATTAGTTTCATCTACCTCTATAAGTAGATTACCTGATAATACAGCATTATCCACAGCCATACGCATAAAACCATTCATTAAAGTTTGCGTATCATCCATGTTTTCTGCTAATCCTACACCAAAGAAACTATATGGATTAAGTTCATAAGGTGCAGACATGTATGGTATCTTAGATGGTTTAAAAGGATTAATAACTAATCGTAATAGTTTATCATTACATATCCATGCATTTACTTGTACTTCATCATATGCATCTAATTCTTTTGGTATTTCAATATCATGTTCTTGTAGCATTTCAGTATCAAGCATTCCCCAATACTCAAATACTTCAAATCTATCTATTTCTTCTGAATTAGTATAATCAGAAAGATCATCTTCCCATGATTGTTTAATATAGTTTTCACCTATTGCAATACAATCATCAATAGCTGTTTCTCTAAAGTGTGGTCTTTTCTTTAATCCACGTACTTGTGATCTTGACATTTTGTGTCTTTCAAATACGTATTGTGCTTCTTCCATATTATTTGCGTCAGGATCAGGAAAAAAATTCCACAATGATACATGAGATACTAAAGGTACTGTTTTAAATAGTGGATTATAATTACCCTCATCATCCCAACTAGGATATTCTTTGTCTAAAGCAAAAGGTCCTTTGATAATACCTGTACCAAATAATGCCATCTCAAATGCTGTACTACGTAAATGTGTATTAGCATTTGATTCTTGTAATTGATCGTGTATCTTCTTTTCCATCTTCTTTGCTGCAATCATTGCAGGATGAAATGTTATAGCTGATGGAGTTTGACCTGCACCTTGCTCTAGTCCTTCCACATCTTTTAGTTTCTCACTCAAAGGTCCTAAACTATCCATAAGACTTTGTTCTGTAGCACCTGCAGGTATTTCTTTTCCATCACCTGAAAAGCCATAAGGACTTTCATTAGGGTCACGTTTAACTTGTTCAGGCTTTTGTGGATCAAGACTTACACTTTCTATTACACCCTCAGGTAATTCTGTAGGTTCTATAGTAAGTGGAAACTTGTTTCCTGCAAATAGTACATCAGCAATTTGTCCATAGGCTGCTAGTGTCTTGGTCTTAGTAGTCTTAATAAACACTCTTGACTTTTCAGCTTCAGTAAATTGTACATCGGAATCATATATACCTCTATAATTTTTATAAGCTTTTAACCACCGAGTTTCATCTTGATCACGATTAGTTTCAGCTTTTTTATATTTATCCATAATATGATAAACAACTTTAATATTATCATCAGCATCATCTTCTAAAGCTACGGATGTATCATCAATTATTATTTCGTCATTTTCTTCCATATTAATATCCAAAGGTTGTATCAGCTATACGATGTCCATTGTTTTGTTTATTAGGTTCATAATCAAATATACTAAATCTAGGTCTTGACATTATACCATATCTTAATGCATCATACAAGTGATCTTCTGATTGTGTATCCACATCTTCAGGATTCTTTTTGTCAATAGGAATCGAGGGAAGTTGAGCTATCATATTCGTACAGTTGTTAAAGAAAACCAAACGTGGTTCTTCTGTAAACTCATCAACTTGTAAACGTCTATGTATTTCATTCTTCCCTGATATCCTACTTCCTTTACTTCTATCTGATGGTCGCCATCGGCAACCACGTTGTATCATTTGCTCTGCTAACGATGGGCCAGTATCACCACGCCTATGCCAAAGAGAGCTGTCAAGAGTGCCGTAACTAATAGTTCCGTCATTTTGTTCTACCTCCAATATCATATCTGCTAAATCGGTAGCTAAAACTTTCGATACATACATTTCTCTATATACAATAAGCTGCTCGTCAGGAGAAACAGCAAACCATAAAACTGCAGACTTACTTCCATATCCGTAGTCACATGCCCTAAACTTTGTCCAAGCTGTCGGTATATCAAAAGGTTCAATGACATGTATATCACGATCAAACTCTGTAAACGCTGCACCCTCTTTGATATCCCAATCTCCTTCCAGAAGTTGTTTTCTTTGTTGTTCAGGCAAGGACAAGAGCATAGACTCATAATCACCTTGTTCTGAGAGATATGGATTATCAAATAATCTCGCAGGTATAAACCTACGTTTAAATAATGGTTGGCCTTCTTTACTATGTCCTTTTGGATATGTAAGAGTTTCATTAGTTTCTATATCTGTTGCATGAAATGCTTTACCTGCAGGTGCAGGATCAATAAACATTTTCTTTACCCAATGGTGTCCTCTTCCTCCGGGGTTTGTTGTTGCTCTCATAAAGATAGGCAAGTCAGGACTAGCAGTACGTAAACGTGAACGTAAATAATTCCAAGCAAAGGGCGTAGGCCATTGTGTAAGCTCATCAAATCCTATCCACGTAAATGCTAATCCTTGATAGCGTAATACGTCATCCTCTCTATCTAAATAAGAAAACCACAATCTTCCACCTGAGGGTGTAACCCATTGCATTTTTCTCTCTGACCACTTTATATTTGGTATAACTTTAGGATACAATTCTTGTGATTTCCACACAAGCTCTCGTAATTCCTCTGTTGTATGTCGCAAAAGTAATCCACTAAACTGTGGGTGTTGTAAATATCTAAGAGGATCTGCAAGCATGGCATAACTCTTGCCGCCACCTGCCGAACCACCATACAGAACTTCTCTTTCACTACTTGCTAAAAAATCTGTTTGAGGACCTTTGTTTGGTTGAAACACTACATTGTGTGCTTCTTCTATTTCAACTCGTTCCTTTTGTATAATCGGTGTTTGCTTTTTCGTAGCTTGCACCTGTTCTTTTGGTTTCGATTTCTTTCGCTTTGGTGATCGCCGCTTCGGCAAATTCTGCCCACTTGCGTAAGCTTCTAGTTTGGTTCTTGCGTCTTTGTTCATTCTGTAATCTTTTTCTTAATCCCACATGTGAAATATATCTATCTGTTTCTGCAGATAGCCAATTTGCTACCTCACGATACGAATATTGTTTTACATATTTTCTCGCTGTTTCTAACAAATCTAATTGTTTAGTTATCGGTAGCAATACATTAGGATCATTCTCATCTTTTATATATCCAAATGGTATTGTTCTAGCTATTCTAGGAATGGGTTGCCACTCATTGTTTTCTTTTAAATCTGTTGGTTGTGGCAGTTCCCATGTACCTAGCGATCTATTCATTTCTTTGCTAATTTCTTTTCTTTAATTACAAGCTCTTTAAGTTTTTCTCTTTTTCCTTTTAATTGATTTTTTTGTACTGTAGTTAAAGGCGTTTTTCTATTAACAAAAGATTTTATTTCAGCTCTAAGTCTTTTTATTCTTGCTCTTATGGCTTCAAGACTAGGTTCAACACGTGGCTTTATTCTTTTTTGCATTGCAGCTTTCTTTTTAGGATCTATTGGTTTAGCCAAAGATTTACTTGAAGATTTTTTAGGTGCTGCTTCTGCCATTCTTAGTAGACCCATTATACCAACATTCTTACCCATCTTACTAAAATCCATTTTACTAAAATCAGGAAGACGATCTATTAAACCATGCTTATGCCAATTTTTTATTTGTCTTATATCTTCTTTTATATCAGCACTCATTTTTGGTTTTGCCGCACGTTTAGCTGCAGCTTTTTTCTTTAAGTATTCTTGTTGCGACTTTGGAAGTTTAGCAAAAGATTCTCCTTGCTTTTGTCTATTAGTTTTAAATTTTTTTAAAGCTCTTCCTATTCCTCTTCCTATTGCCATAGTTATCTCCCTTTTAAATTATCTACTATCTTAACAGGATTAACATAGTTCTTTTTAGTAAGACCACCTTTATTATATAAGTTAGCATCTTTATGATTAGCGTGTAAAAATTTAATAAGTTGTGGTTTAGACATCTTATCTATATTTTTTTTACGACCACTTATTGTTAAATATTCATCTGCTACTCTTAATAAATAATCTTTACTTTTACTTTTAAGCCAATCTTTACCTGTTTTTTCAGCCATAACTACTCCTCACTATTTTTAGGTGGCATAAGCACCACACCACCACTTGCTTCGACTTGCACCTTTTCTGTTTTAATTAAACCTGTACGATCTAATAATTCTTTCGCTGCTGCAAGTCTATCTCTTACACCTAATTGTGTAGGATCAGATAAACTACCTGTAATTGCTACAGCAGCCTGTGGAGCATTTCTTGCCATATACAGTTGTGTAGCTTCAAGTATCTCGTCTTTTAAACCTTTAGTAATATCAGATGTACTACTTGTTTCTGAATATCCTGCAAGTTTTTTTGCAAGGGTAACACTACCACCTGCTTCTTCAAATAAAACATCAAGAAACTTTTGTTGTTTATCTGTAAGTTGTCTAGCCATTATATTTCTACCTCATCTTTTGGTTTTTCTGTTCCGGGTATTACTTGACAAAATGGTTTTGCCTGATGTACCTGTGGATATGTAACAGCTTTATTTGCTTTTTCAATAGCACTTTCAAAACACTTCTCTTTACTTGTATGTAACTCATTACCTGTTATTACCATACAAGACTGTGCGTTTATACTAGAACACAGTATCATTATAGACATCCACATTAGTTTATCTCAATCTGAAAATGAGGTCCATCAATAAATGGTTTTCGACCTTGACCACGCCTTGTATCGATATATTCATTCATTAAATCGTGAGAAGAACCACTCCAACTATTTAAAGTTTTATGCCATGCACCTCCCCATGTTACATCAACACCTTCCATTATTGCACCAACTCTCATTGCGTCAGCAATATCATCATAAAGATTTAACTCCCACGATGCTCTAGAACCAATATATGCCATAAGGTCCACTGCATGTGATTTACCTGTACTCTCTTGTGGTAAGTGGCGGCTATTCATAGTTTTTGATGCGCCTTTTTTAACTAGTTCAGCTTGTTCCTGTTTTGTGCGAGTACCACAAATAACACCAAAGTCAACCTTTGTTGCTTGTATGGCTTCTTTTACGATATTCACTAAGGATTCGTGTACGCCTTCTAATTTGCTCAAGCTTCTTGAACTTAATGTAAAACTCATATTCTTCTTTCCTTTTCTTTGCCCAATGATTTGTGTATTTTAAACTGTCTAAAGGATATCTTCTATTTCCTATATACTCATTATTAAATTTTATTATATGTTTACTTTCTTTTACCAAAAAACTTACTCGCAGACCGAATCCCAAATGATGCGGCCACGATACATCCCAAACTTATCTGATACCAATCTGGCATCTGCTGCAACGACATAACCCATCATGCACGATCTGTCTTCCCCAATCGCCGCAGAATGAAAGGATCAATGGTATTGTAAAGATTATAGTTAACCATTCATCTTTCCATGAACTTTGTGTGGCTCTTATAGCAGCAAGCTCCCAATCAATCTCGCCTGTTGCTTCTTTCATTCGTATCTGTGCTTCAGCTTTTTGAATAGCAGTTTTTCCATCTATGTAAGATGTTGCTAGTCCACCAACTGAACCAAGTATGCTTGTTATTGCACTAATCATATATTAAAACCTTTCTAGATATTTTGCAATTTGTCCAACAAAAGGTAGTAATGCTAGAGCCATTAAAAGATTTGCACCTGTATGAGCCATAGCTATTCTTAGTGTATCACCTTTTGGCATACCATCAGATACAAAAAATCCTGCAAGCCAGATTGTG